>Ga0208612_1000022_pt1 | contig 134529 bp, 132 predicted proteins | sample AntDryMetagUQ889_FD_188089 | JGI IMG/M metagenome (GOLD analysis project Ga0208612, IMG submission 188089) | Polar desert microbial communities from Antarctic Dry Valleys - UQ889 (SPAdes) | ecosystem: Environmental > Terrestrial > Soil > Desert | place: Antarctic Dry Valleys | collected... | reverse complement strand
GTCGGGCTTCGTCGAGCCGATCACAAAGGAACTCCCGCTCGAGTACGCCGTCGAGATGAACCGCCTGATCCAGCTCCAGATGGAAGGCTCGGTTGGCTAGCACGATCAGCAAGGTCGACTCGGTCGGCGTTCCGTCGTCGAACACCCAGCGCTCGCGCGAGTTCTATGTCGAGACGCTCGGACTGCGCCCGGATGAGCGATCGTGGAATGAGTTCTGGGTCGGTCAGACGTGCTTTGCGATCTGGGAGCCCGCCCAGTTCGGGATGGACTTCCAGCCGCAGAAGAACGGCATCGCCCTACTCCACGTAGAAGATGTGGCAGTCGCACGGCAGGAACTCGAGGGCAAGGGCGTGGCGTTTGCCGGGGACACGATGGACACCGGCGTCTGCCACATGGCCACCTTTACCGATCCGGACGGCAACGAGCTGGTGCTGCACAACCGCTACGCGCCTTATTCGGACGCTTCGCAGTCGTGACGCAGGTCGAGCGGGTCGATTTCGTCGCGATCCCGACGCGCGACAGGGAGCGCGCCGTGAAGTTCAACGGCGAGACGCTCGGCCTCGAGAAGAATCCGAACTCGACGGACACCTGGGTCGAGTTCGAAGCGGGCAACGTCACGCTGGCGATCGTCGTGCCGGAGGAGATTGGACAGGAGTTCGCGCCGCTTCCCTTCGGCGCGCTCGCGCTTCGCGTTCCCGACGTGGATGCGGCCAAGCAGAGGCTCGAGGAGGCCGGAGTCGAGTTCCGCGGTGAGATCTTCGATTCGGGTGTCTGCAACGGCGCCATGTTCGCCGACCCGGACGGGAATGGCCTCCTGCTCCACCGCCGCTACGCCCCGTACTCCGACGGCTCGACACCCTGACGGTGCAGGTGGAGAAGGTCGATTTCGTGTCGTTCCTGACGCAGGACATTCCGCGGGCTCGGCGCTTCTACTCCGAGACGATCGGACTCGAGATCGAGACCGAGGGCGACGACGACATTGAGTTCCGGGCCGGGCAGGTGACGCTCGACATCTTCAACCCGGCCAGTCTGGGGCAGCCGTTCGCGCCGAGCCCGGCCGGGCTTGCGCTGCGCGTCCCCGATGTGGCTGCCGCGCGGGCCGAGCTCGAGGACAAGGGAGTCCGGTTCGACGGCGAGACGCTCGATACGGGCGTCTGTCACATGGCCTCGTTCAAGGATCCCGACGGAAACTCGCTGATGCTGCACAGGCGGTACGCGCCTCGTGACTAGGCCCGAGCTGCTCGAGCGCTACCGGGCCCTCCCGCTCCCCACGACGACGGACGAGTCGTGGCGCTTCACCGATCTGAAGGGCTTCGACCCGGACGCGTTTGACGCAAACGGGGCGACCGGCGTCGCGACCGCACCCGGCCTGCTCGAGCTCGAGGCGGCCGGCATCGTCCGCGTCTCCGAGGCCGGCCTGGAGCTCGAGCGAGCGCCCGACGGAATCACCTTCGAGCCACTCTCTGATCACTCGCGCCTCGGCGAGCTCGTCGGCTCCGACGAGAAGTTCGCGGCCCACAATGCCGCGATGTGGGAGCACGGGCTGCTCGTGCAGGTGCCGAAGGGCATCGTGGTGGAGCAGCCGCTCTACATTCGCGTCGTCAACGACGTCGAGGGTGGCTCGCTCTTCTGGCGGTTGCTCGTCGTCGCGGAGGCCGAGAGCCGCTTCACCGTGATCGAGGAGTACGCGTCAACTTCGCCCGAGCTCACCGGCTACGTGAACGCAGCGGTCGAGATCTTCGTCGGGCAGGGCGCGAAGGTCGAGTACGTCTCGGTGCAGAACGTCTCGCGAGAGACCTGGCACTTCGGGACGCACCACGCGCGGGTCGAGCGCGACGCCGAGCTGGACTGGGTCGCGGGCGGGTTCGGCTCGAAGCGAGGCAAGATCCGCATCCAGAACGACCTCGCCGGTCCCGGCGCGACCTCCCGCGTGACGGGGGCGTATTTCGCCGATGGCTCGCAGCACCTCGACTACGACACGTTCCAGGAGCACATCGCCCCGAACACGACGTCTGACTTTGCGTTCAAGGGCGCGCTGCGCGACTCCTCGAGCGCCGTCTGGCGCGGGATGATCCGTGTCGAGGAGGACGCACAGAAGACGAACGCCTACCAGGAGAACCGGAACCTCCTGCTCTCGAAGGACGCGCACGCAGACTCGATCCCGGGTCTCGAGATCCTCGCGAACGACGTCCGCTGCACCCACGGCGCGACGCTCGGCCAGGTCGACCGCGAGCAACTCTTCTACCTGATGGCCCGCGGCCTCTCGCGCCAGGAGGCCGAGCGCCTGATCGTCCGCGGCTTCTTCCAGGACGTGCTCGACCGCATCGAGCTGGAACCCGTGCGCGAGGCGCTCGGCGCCGCACTCGAGGCCCGCATCCCGCAGGCCTAGAGCTCCGCGATCCATGCACGTGATTGCAAGACCTGACCCCGGCCTTGTCCGAAGCGGACACGCCTGGGGTCAGGTCTTGCATTCGAGCACGCGTACGATGGGCCTGCTCGCCGAGATCGCACCCATCGTCCGCAACACCGACCGGATCAGCGGCACCGAGGCGACCTTCACCAAGGTCACCAACGCGAACCCGACCCAAGCGCGGGGCGCTCGTCGCACTCGACCCGAAGCGCCTGTAGTCAGCAACGATCCAGGCTCGGCGCCGCGCAATCACGCACCCGAAGCCAGATCTACCGCTCACACCGGGGTACTCCGTCTAGGTTCAGACTCGCGGCTCCGGCTCGACATCGAGCCAAAGCTCCTTCGCACAGAGGGTGACACGGAAGTAGCGGAGGAAGCCCTCTTGGCCGAGGAGATGAAACGCGAACGGCCACGGGTCGCAGAACGTTGCCGGGGCGTCGTAGCGGACGCCCGCGACAATGAGGTCCGCCCGCGCGTGATGCGCCGTGACGATGACGCCGCCGACGACGATCCGCTCGCTCGGCGCCCCGTCGAGATCGATTCCGACTGCCTCGGCGATCCACGCACCAAACCGGTTCGTGGCCGTGCCGGTGTCGACCAGGCAGCGTTGCGGAACCCCCTCGAGACCCTCGACCTGCACGGGAATGGCGGGCCACGCGAGCGGCGACGGGTCGCCTGGAAGCTCGACGAACTCGAACCTCAGAACGGTCCCCCGCCCTGGGCCTCCGCTGTCGTCCGAGGGACTCGGAACATGCCGTATGAGGCACGTCGCTCGTGCCGCGCGAGCCAGGCCAGCACCTCCTGAGGCGTGTCGGCGGCCACGAGCACCTCGGCGGGGCCCGCAAGCGCCACCCACTGACCGATGTATGGCTCGAGCGCTGCAGCCTGGAGCCCGCCGTGAGGGCCCGCAACCTCTGGCTGCGAACCCTCGGGTCGGCCCTCTCTGCGGGCGGCGGTGAAGCCGAGCCGCTTGAGGATCCGTCGCGCATGATGCGTCGTGAAATCGGCGCGGTCGAGACCGGTTGCGCGAGTCAGTACCTGCTTCGGGGGGAAGCGGCGGCCGCGGATGACGACGTAGTGCTCCTGGATTGGATCCGGCAGGACACCCTCGACGGCACGCTCGACCGAACCCTCGTCGAGCTCGAACCGCCGCCGGGCGATCTGGAAGGTCGGAATCTCTGCATTGTATTCTCTGGTCTGTCTTTACGCGAGTGTCTCTTTTGGACAACCGATCTAGGATGAGAGACGTGAGCACGTCGGCCGACCTCCCCGAGTTCGCGGCGCTCGGCCACGCGGGCTCCGAGCACTACGCCGGGCTCGAGACCTTTCCGAATCCCGGCGTCGCCCTCGTCGAGCTGGAGTCGGACGAGCTCGTCGCCGTCTGCCCGATCACGGGCCAGGCGGACATGTACGTGGCGACGATCGAGTTCGAGCCGACGGCACTCTGCCTCGAGTCGAAGTCGCTGAAGCTCTACCTCGCGTCGTTCCGGAACGAGGGCGTCTTCTGCGAGGGGCTCGCGGTCCGCATCCGCGACGACGTCGCCCAGGCGCTCGAGCTCGGGCCGGAGCGGGTGACCGTGACGCTCGTGCAGAAGGCGCGCGGCGGCATCACGATCACCGCAACGGCGTAGGCGCGTCGAGCACAGGCCGGACGCCGTCGATCGTCGCCGGCACGAGCCGCGCGCCGACGACCCCGCGCGCGCCGAGGTGCGTGACGAGGATGCCCGTCGAGGTGGTTCCGGGGGAGTTCGCGGCGAAGACGAAGTTGCCGAGGCTCCAGGCGACGAGCTTGCTGCCGCCGCGCTGAATCGGCTGCAGGACGTGGGGGTGCGCGCCGAGGACGACCGTCGCGCCGGCCCGGAAGGCGAGGTCGGCCAGCCGCCGCTGGCGCGAGTCCGGGTTCGTGGAGAGCTCCGTGCCCCAGTGGAAGTAGACGATCACGACGTCCGAGCTCCTGCGCGCACGACGAATGTCCGGATCCACGAGCTCCGGGAAGGCCGGAGCCGCTCCCGCACGGCCGGGACCGGCGTCGAACCCGAGCGGCCGCACGTCCGAGTAGGCGAGCACCGCGACTCTCACACCGCCGAGCGTGAACCGCGCCGGCCGGCGGGCGGCCGCGAGGTCCGCACCGCCACCCACCGTCTCGATCCCGACGCGGCGGGCGTGCCGACGAGTGTCGAGCAGAGCCGCGGAGCCGAAGTCCAGCGAGTGGTTGTTCGCGAGGGAGAAGACGTCGATGCCCGCCCGCGCAGCGGCTGGCAGCGCGCCCGGCGGCCCCCGAAAGGTGTACTGCTTTCCGGACACGGGCGTCCCTCCCGAGGACACGGCGCACTCCAGGTTGGCGATCGCGAGATCCGCCGACCGGAGCAGCGACCCGACGCGCGTCCACGGGTACGCCGCGCCGTACGAAGAGATCGCATCGGCTGTCCGGTCGCCGAGGTTGACATCGCCAACGGCAGCGAGCACGAGCGGGCGCACGAGCAAGGGCTCGAGCGCGATCCGGGCCCCCGCTGAGGACAGCGCGAGACGGTAGGTGCCTGACCGCAGCGGCGCCCTGATCCTGAGGCTGAAGCGCCCGAGCGGGCCGGCGCGGGTCCGGCCGATCGGACGCCCATTCGCCAGGACGCGGACGCCCGCTCCCGCTCCGGCCCAACCCTCGACGACGAAAGCTGCCCCCGGTGCGAGCCACGCCGGCGACGGCGTTACGACTCGCAGCCGAGCCCGGTGTGCCGAGGCATCGGCACGCTGCACGGACAGCGCGAGGTCGACCGAGATCCAGGCGGCCCCAGCCGCGAGGAGCGCAGCGACTGCGACGGCGACGCGCTGGTGGCGCATGCACATTGGGTTCTGCCCGTCGCTCCGCCCTCCTTCGCTGGCGTTGCCCTCGTGCCGCCGCTAGGTTTGTCCCGGTGTCGGCGGCGACGAACCGGGGGCGTCTCGCAGGCGCGGCAGCCGCCGTGCTCCTGCTGGCGGCCTGCGCGATCGCTGCCGCCCCTGCCGCCGCCACCCCGCCAGGAGCCTGCGCGGAGCAGCGTGCCGGCGCCGGCCACTCCCGCGAGGTGGGCCGGGCGCTGCGGGCCCGACGCGATCTCTGGGGAGAAGCGCTGCTCAAAGCGCCGGGCGGGCCGACCTACTCGGCTGCCCGGCGCTACCTCCCCCCGCTCCTCTACGCCCGCGCGCCGGGCAAGCGCCCGCTGACCGAGTCAGGCGTCTACTACCTCCCCTTTGCGCAACCGTTGGGGGCACGAGGGGCGGGAACGGTCGCGCTCCACGTCGCCGACGGCAGCCAGGTGATCTCGAACCGCGTCGGCGAGCGCAGTTTCACCGTCTTCGTCGGGCCGCAGGGTCAAGAACGATACGGAACGTGCGTCAGACGGCTCACTCCGCCGCGCCTGGCGGATGGGCACCTGCCGATCCTCCAGACCGCGTACACGGACGCTGCCGGCAATCGCTACCTGCAGGAGTCGTTCGCCGCTCGAGACGCGCGCGCCGGTGGGCTCACGAGCTTCGTGAAGCTCGAGGTCGAGGCCCGCCGGACGCCGGCACGGGTGCGGTTCAAGCCCTCGGCGGGATCGAAGCACGTGTATCGGGTCACGCCGGGCACGACGCGCACGCTGTACCTCGGCTGGCTGGTGCATCCGAGACGGAGCCGCATCGTGCCCATGGACGAGACGCGGTACGAGGCTGCGCGCACCTCGATCGCCGCCTACTGGGGACGCCGCCTGGCGGAGGGGGCGCAGATCGTCGTGCCCGAGCGGCGCGTCAATGACGCGCTCCGCAATCTCCTGATCCAGAACTTGACGCTGACCTACCGCTACAGCATCGGCAATCCGTACGAGCAGTTCTCGTTTCCAGAAGGCGTGGACGTGGCCCAAGTGATGGCGGAGCTCGGTTATCCCGCGATCTCCCGTTCGATCCTGCGCACGTCGCTGACGCGGAGGGCGACGCCGTATCCGAACTGGAAGATGGGCGAGAAGCTGGTCGGCTCGGCGTTGCACTACCGGCTCTCGCGCGACCGCGGGTACATTCGTCACGCGACGCCGAGGCTGCGGCGATACGTGGAGCTCCTCGGTACTCAGATCGCCACCGGCCGGGCCGGGTTGCTCGGTCGGGAGCGCTACTCGTCCGACATCCCGGACGCCGTGTACGGCCTCCACTCGCAGGCGGTGGTCTGGCAGGGCCTCCGTGCGATGGGCCGAGTCTGGGCGGAAACCGGGGAGGCAGGCCTTGCACGTCGGTGTCAGGCGCTGGCGACCCGGCTCGAGAACGGCCTCCGACGCGCCGTCCGCGTCTCGCAGCGTCGGCTTCCCGACGGGTCGCTCTTCCTGGCGACGAAGCTGATCGACGGCGAGCAGCCCTACGACTCCGTGACCGAGACCCGGTTGGGGAGCTACTGGAACCTCGTCATGCCCTACGCCCTCGCCTCGGGCCTCCTCCGACCGGGAAGCGCCGAGACACGCGGCGCGCTCCGCTACCTGCTCCGTCACGGGTCGAGGCTGCTCGGCACCGTCCGGGCGGGTGCCTACGCGCTCTATCCGGACCCGACCTTCCCGACCTCGGGGACCGACCAGGTGTACGGGATCAACGTCGCGCGCTTCCTCGCCGACAATGACGAGGCCGATCAGCTCGTGCTCAGCCTCTACGGCACGCTGGCGACCGCCATGACTCCGGACACGTTCGTTTCGGGCGAGGCTGCCTCCGTGACCCCGCTCGCCGGCGCCTACCACCGCGCGATGTACCTGCCGCCGAACGGGGCGAGCAATGCGGCATTCCTCACGACGCTTCGGTCGCTGCTCGTCCACGAGACCCGTGAGGCAGACGGCGCGCCGCGCGGTCTCGAGCTCGCATTCGCAGCGCCGCGGCCGTGGCTGCGGCCGGGCAAGCGCATCTCGCTGGAGCGCGTGCCGACGAGCTTCGGCCCGGTTTCCTACGCCCTCGACGTCCGCGAAGGCGCCGTCCACATCACTGTGGGGATTCCCGAACGACAGCCGGCGGAGCTCAGGCTGCGGCTGCGGCTACCACGCGGAAAGCGGATTGTCGGGGTCACGCGCTACGGCACTCCCTTCGGCCGCGTCGACGGTGAGACGATCGACCTCTCGGGACTGCGTGGCAGGATCGAGCTCGTGGCGAGAGTCGGGAGCGGCCGCGTCCGCACCCTCTCCGGCGCCTCCTTCGCGCGCAAGACCGTCAGAAAGACCGTGAGGCGCATCGTGATCAGCTACGTGGCCCACGACGGCCGGCGCAGCCGCGCCTATGTCCTACTGCCCTCGTCGTACCGCCAGGGGGCAAACCCACCGATCCCACTGATCATCTCACCGCACGGACGCGCTCTGAACGGGCGCATCAATGCTTCCATCTGGGGGAACCTGCCCGCTCGCGGCCCCTTCGCCGTCGTCAACCCGAGCTCCCGCGGCCGGCGGCTCGCAGGTCACTCCTGGGGGTACAAGGGCCACGTCGACGATCTCGCGCGGATGCCCCAGATCCTCGCGAGAGCGATTCCGTGGCTCAAGATCGACCCGCGGCAGATCTATGCGTTCGGCGGCAGCATGGGCGGTCAGGAGACGCTGCTCCTCCTTGGGCGCTATCCGAAACTGCTCGCCGGGGCGGCGGCCTTCGACGGCGTCGCCGACTTCGCGCTGCAGTACCGCAACTTCAGGCGGCTCTCCTGCGGTGGGCCGTGCCGCCGGTTGTGGGGCGGTCCGATCGGGCCGGGACTGCGGCTGCTCGCGCGGCAGGAGGTCGGGGGTGCGCCGCACAAGGTGCCGAAAGCGTGGACGGCGCGCAGCCCGCTCACCTATGCGCGGAAGATCGCCTCATCGTGCGTGCCGCTGCAATTGTGGTGGAGCGTCGCCGACCGCATCGTCCTGGATCAGCACCGGCAGTCCGGCCGGCTCTTCGATGTGCTCCGTCGGCTCAACCCACTGGCCCCGGTCGAGGCCCACATCGGTTACTGGAATCACTCGGCCGAGATGCAAGCGGGGACGCGACTCCCGCTCGCGCTCGCGAACTTCGGCCTCATCCCCGAGACGCCCGTGACGATCGGCCTGCGGCACATCCCGCCGCCCGCCTCCGCCGTCTGCTGACTGAACGATCCGGCGTCGTCAGCCGCCGAGCCAGCGCCGGCGCCGCTGCCTCGTCTCGCCGTTCTCGCCCAGCAGGCGCGCCGCCTCGACGAGATCCTCGGCGGTGAGCGTGATCACCTCGTGGCGGTCGAGATCTGCGAGGTCCTGGCCTTCGAGCCTCGCGAGCCTGAGCGCCTGGCAATTCAGTGCCTGCTCGAAGATCGTCCGCGCGAAGCGGGCGTTGCCGAAGCCCTCGCCGCGCTCGGCGCCCGCGAAGATCCGCTCGAGGGCCTCCGGGACGCCGTCGCTGAGCTCGTACTCGTGCTCCCGTGCCAGCTGGTGCGTGATCGCCAGCAGCTCCGATGTCGAGTAGTCGGGGAAGGAGATCTCGCGCGCGAAGCGCGAACGCAGACCGGGGTTCGAGTCGAGAAAGCCGCGCATCAGCCTGGGATACCCGGCCACGATCACGACCAGGCGGTGTCGGTAGTCCTCCATTCGCTTGAGCAGCGCCTCGACCGCCTCGGCGCCGAAGTCGTAGCGCCTTTCCCCGTCGCCAGGCGTGAGGGCATAGGCCTCGTCGATGAACAGGACGCCATCGAGCGCCCGGCGTATCGCGCGGTCGGTCTTGATCGCCGTCTGGCCGACGTACTGGCCGACGAGCGAAGCGCGGTCGACCTCCACCAGGTGGCCTCTCGAGAGCAGTCCCATCGAGCGATACATCTGCGCGAGCAGCCGGGCGACCGTGGTCTTGCCCGTGCCAGGGTTGCCGAGGAAGACGAGGTGCTGGCTCGTCGCCACCTCCGGCAGGCCGTGCTCCTTCCTTCGTGCCTGCACCTGGAGGAACGCGACCAGAGCGTGCACCTGCTCCTTCACGCTCTGGAGTCCGACGAGCCCGTCGAACTCGGCCTGCAGCTCGGCAAGCGGGCGCACTGGCTCCTGCCGGGGGCCGAAGCGCTCGGAGATGAATTCCTCCACCTCCGGCCCGGCGGTGCGCCTCAGCTGGTCGCCGATCGTCCTGATCGTCCCGCGCAGCTCGTCGAGCGGGTTCACACGGGCACGGTAGCGATCTAGCGCTCGCCGAGTACCCGTTGGAGCGATGCGACCTGCTCCTCGAGCACCCGCACCCGCTCTTCGAGGCTCGGACCCATACCGAGCGGGCCCGAACCAAGCGGGCTCGGTGCCTCGACGGCGTGGTCGACGGGGGTCCCCTCACCGCCTAGCAGCTGGACGTAGCGCTCCTCCTTCTGGCCCGGACGGCGGGGCAGCCGCGCCACGAGCTCCCGGTCGATCAGCGTCTCGAGCGTCCGCTCGACGTCCTCGAGTGTGCCGAGCGGGTAGAGGCGCTCCGAGCGACTCTTCAGCTCACCGGGCGTCTGCGCGCCCCGGAGCATCAGTACCGCGAGGAGCGCGGACTGCGACGGCAGCAGCCCCAGCGCCTCATCGAACAGCTGCCGGTACTTCGCGGCGCGGCTGCCTGGCCCGCTTGCGAGCCGCGCCCAGCCCTTGCGCGAAAGCCGGTCGAGCGCCGCGCGCACCGTCGGCTCGTCGTACTCGACGACCGGATCCCGGTTCGTGGCCTGGTTGCACGCGAGGCGGAGGGCGTTCAGCGAGAGTGGATAGACGTCAGGCGTGGTGCGCTGCTTCTCGAGCAGGCAGCCGAGCACCCTGACCTCGGCGGCGTCAGCGTCCACGACGTTACCGGCGCAGCGTTGCGCGAGAATCGCTGCCGAGGCCGGCGCGCAGCGCGCGCAGCACCCGCCTGACCGACCAGAAGAGAAAGAGGGCCCCGAAGAACGAACGAATCGTCTCCGCGGAGAACGGCGTGCGCTTGGAGAGCGGAGCTTCCGCCTTCTCGACCAGCTTCCCTCGCGGACCGTAGACCGACGCGTGCGTCATTCGCTTGACACGATTCACGGTCGAATCTGTTCCCCGCAGCGGGTGAGGCTACGCCTCGGCGAGCACCCGGCGGGCGATCGGCCGGCGCGTGATCGACAGCGCGATCGCCGCCGCGACAAGCGCCGCGATCGCGCTCAGCCCGAACGCCCAGGTGAATGCGGACTCGGCGGGCCGCGAGGTGCCCGAGATCGTCTGCGCGGTCAGGAGCGCGGCGCCCAGCTGGGCGCCCACGACCCCTCCGACCATGCGGACGACGGTGTTCATGCCGGTCGCGACTCCCATCTCGTGGGCGTCCACGTTCTCGGCGATCGAGGAGACCATCGCGGCGAAGGCCGCCCCGACGCCGAAGCCGAGCGCGGCGCTCGCAAGGAGCACGTGAAGCGGCTCGTCGTGCGCCTGAGATAGCACGACGGCTGCGGCAGCGGCAATCAGCAGTCCCCCCGCAAGCGGCCATTTCGGGCCATAGCGTCTGCCGAGAAGACCGGCCAGAGGACCGGAGAAGAGCATTGCCACCGAGCTCGGCAGCAGGTAGAGGCCGGCGATCGTGGCGGTGGCACCGAACCCATAGCCCCGGCTCGAAGGTGCCGCGACGAAGGCAGGGAGGAGCACGAAGCAGCTGAAGAGAGCGAACCCCGAGATGAACGTCGTCACGTTCGTCAGGAGCACCGGCCGGTGTGCGAACGTCCGCAGGTCGACCATCGGGGCCGCCGACTGAAGCTCGAAGAGCCCCCAGAGGACGAAGAACGTGACGGAGGCGAGCCCGAGCCCGACTACCGCGGGCGAGCTCCAGCCCCAGTGCTCCCCCTCGGTGAGCGAGACCATGAGCGCGACGAGCGCACCCGAGAGCAGGAGCGCACCCGGCACATCGACGCGCGATGGCGTTCGGATCGGCGACTCCGGGACGTACCGGTGGACGAGCGCGATCGACACCGCAACCGGGATCGAGCCGAGCACGAAGAGGAGCCGCCACGAGAGGTGGTCGACGATCACGCCCGAGAGGACGATGCCGAAGCCGCCGCCAACCCCGAAGACCGCCGACAGCAGCCCGATGCCCACCTGCATGCGCGCCGGGGGAAACTCGTCGCGCACGATCGCGAACGAGAGCGGAAAGAGCGCGCCGCCGGCGCCGGAGAGGGCGCGGAAGCCGATGAGCGACCAGAGGTTCCAGGCCGCCGCCGCACCGATACAGCCGGCGAGGAAGATCGCGAGGCTGATCAGCAGCATCCGCTTCTTGCCGAACTGATCACCCAGCTTGCCCAGGATCGGCGTCGTCACCGCCGCCGCGACGAGGAAGGCCGTCAGCACCCACGTCACCCACGCCGTCGTCCCCCCGAGCTCGCGCTGGAAGGTCGGCAGGGCCGGGAACACCATCGTCTGCTGGAACGCAAAGGCCGTCCCCGCGAGAACGAGGACGGCCAGCGTGATGTTGTAGTGCTGCCGCCCCCCGTCCACCTACCGAGGGTAGCCGCCCGGGCCCAGGGGCGACGAAATGGTGGTGCTACGCGCGCACGAGCGGCTTGTACTTGATCCGGTGCGGCTCGAGGGCGTCCGCTCCCCGGGTCTCCTTGACCCACTCAGCGTAGTCCGCATAGCTGCCCTCGAACCACGTCACCTGGCTGTCGCCCTCGAAGGCGAGAATGTGGGTCGCGATCCGGTCGAGGAACCAGCGATCGTGCGAGATCACCACCGCACAGCCCGCGAAGTCGAGCAAGGCCTCCTCGAGCGCGCGCAGGGTGTCGACGTCGAGATCGTTCGTGGGCTCGTCGAGGAGGAGCACGTTACCGCCGCTCCGGAGCAGCTTCGCGAGGTGGACGCGGTTGCGCTCGCCACCCGAGAGGTCGCCGACCCGCTTCTGCTGGTCGGAGCCGCGGAAGTTGAACCACGAGACGTACTGGCGCGAGTTCACCTCACGCCTGCCGAGCTCGATCGTGTCCAGGTTGCCGGAGATCTCCTTCCAGACGGTGTTCTCCGGCGTCAGGCCGCCGCGCGACTGGTCGACGTAGGCGAGCTCGACGGTCTCGCCGACCCGCAGCACGCCCTCGTCGGGTTGCTCCTCGCCCGCGATCATGCGAAACAGCGTCGTCTTGCCGGCGCCGTTCGGCCCGATCACACCGACGATCCCGCCGGGAGGCAGCGAGAACGACATATCCTCGAACAGGAGCCTGTCGCCGAACCCCTTGGCCACCTTCTCGGTCTGGACGACCACGTCGCCGAGCCGCGGCCCGGCGGGGATGTGGATCTCGACCTTGTCGAGCCTCACGTTCTGCTCCTCGGCGAACATGCGCTCGTAGGCCTGCACGCGGGCTTTCGACTTCGCCTGTCGGGCCTTCGGGCTCAGCCTCACCCATTCGAGCTCCCGCGCGAGCGTGCGGCGGCGGGCGGACTCCGTCTTCTCCTCGACCGCGAGCCGCGCCTGCTTCTGCTCGAGCCAGGAGGAGTAGTTGCCCTCGAACGGGAGCCCCTTGCCGCGGTCGAGCTCGAGGATCCAACCGGCGACGTTGTCGAGGAAATAGCGGTCGTGAGTGACGGCGACGACGGTCCCCTTGTACGACTCCAGGAAACGCTCGAGCCACGCGACCGACTCGGCGTCAAGATGGTTCGTCGGCTCGTCGAGCAGGAGCAGGTCGGGCGAGGAGAGCAGGAGGCGGCAGAGGGCGACCCGGCGGCGCTCGCCGCCGGAGAGAGACGTGACGTCGCGGTCACCTTCCGGGAGACGCAGAGCGTCCATCGCCCGGTCGAGCGTGGCATCGAGGGACCAGACGTCGTGCCGGTCGATCAGGTCCTGGACGGTCGCCTGCTCGGCGAGCAGCGCGTCGAAGTCGACGTCGGGCTCGGCAAAGCCGGCGGAGATCTCGTTGAAGCGGTCGAGCAGGTCGCGCATCGGCCGCACGCCGTCCTCGACGTTCTCACGAACGCTGCGTGCCGCGTCCAGGTCCGGCTCCTGCGGCAGGAAGCCGACGGTGGCGCCCGGCGCCAGCTCGGCGATGCCGCTCGACGGCTCCTCGAGACCGGCCATGATCCGCAGGAGGGTCGACTTTCCGGCCCCGTTCGGCCCGAGCACGCCGATCTTCGCCCCCGGTAGGAAGGACAACGAAATGTTGGCCAGCACCTGGCGGTCGGGCCCGTAGAACTTGTCCGCCCGGTACATCGTGAAGACGTAGTCGCTCACAGCCTGCGCACAATAGCCGCATGTCCGAGCGCTTCTTCGAGGACTTCGAGCCCGGGCAGGTGTACGAGCTCGGCAGCCGCTCCGTGACCGAAGCCGACATCGTCGCCTTCGCGAGCGAGTGGGATCCGCAGCCGTTCCACATCGACCCGGAGGCTGCGACAAAGTCCGTCTTCGGCGGGCTGATTGCGAGCGGCTGGCACACCGGTGCGCTCTGGATGCGCCTCTATGTCGACTCGTTGCTCGGCGGCTCGGCCAGCCAGGGCTCGCCGGGGCTCGAAGAGCTGCGCTGGCTCGCTCCCGTCCGACCCGGTGACACGCTGCACGGGAGCCTGACGGTGCTCGAGACGAGACCGTCCGAGCGCCGTCCCGACCGGGGAACCGTGCGCATTCGCGGCGAGATGGTGAACCAGGAGGGCGTCATCGTGCTTTCGATGGTGTCGCGCGGCCACTTCTCCCGCCGCGACGGCGCGTAGGCCCGGCCCGCGTGCGCGCGGTCTCGTCGAGCTCGACACCGATCAGGAAGACGGCGGAGACGGCGAGGACGTAGGCGGTCAGGACGAGAAACGCGAGCAGCGAGCCAGCTGCACTCGTGTAGCTCGCGATCCGCCCCACCCAGAGGCCGAAGGCGGACGAGAGCAGCAACCAACCCGCCACGATCACGGCCGACCCCGCGCTTGCCCAACGAGGCTCGGGATGCTCCGCTGGGGCATAGCGGACGAGCAACGCCACAGCGAGCCCGAGGAGCACGATCGCGAGCGGCCAGCGCAGAACCGCCGCGAGGATTCCCACGCGGCCGCCAACGATCATCACGAGCACGCTGGCGATCACGCATGCTCCCACCGCGACCGCGAGGCCGAGCGTGACGAGCGTCAGCCTCTTCCAACCCCGGTGCTCCTCGACCCCGTGGATCAGGTTCAGCGCCCTCGTGACGGCGCGAACGCCACGAGCGACCTCCCACAGCAGAAGCGCGGCGGCGAAGGCGATCAGTGCGGTCTTGGACGCGACGAAGATCTCGGTCACCGAGAAGTCGATCGCTTCGAACACCGGGCGTGTCAGCCGCTGCCTCAGTGCGGGCGCGATCCCGTCGTACCAGACGTCTTCGAGGCCGAGCGCGCCGAGGAGCGCTGTCCCCAACAGCAGGAGGGGCCCCACCGCGATGAGCACGCGGAACGCGATCGCCGCCGCGTGCGTGGCGAGACCATGGAGGCCGTACGCCTCCCGCACGGGGCCCGCCTTCGCCAGGAGCTCCTCCCTCGTCACCTCCCCTGGCGTTCCACCACACCCAGCTCGAAAACGGGGGTCTATGCTCGGCATGTGGGCTGCTGCTCGCAGTACGGCTGCGACGAGTTCTTCGGCGAACGCTTCGCGCGCCGTTCGGCTCGGCGTTACCGCGAGAAGGGGCTGGACAAGACGGCGGCCCGACTTCACGACTTTCTCGCCTCGCGGGACGGGCAGAGCGCGCTGGAGGTCGGGGGCGGCGTCGGCGCCCTCGTAGCGGAGCTCGTCAAGGGAGGCGTCGACACCGGCGTGCTCGTCGAGGTCGCGGCGGCCTACGAGCCGTTCGCGCAGGAGCTCTTCCGGGAGGCCGGCGTGACCGTCGAGTTCCGGCTGGCCGATCTCGTCTCCGAGCCGGAGGCGGTGGAACCGGCCGACTTCGTGGCACTAAACAAAGTTGTGTGCTGCACGCCGGATGGGCCGGCACTCGTCTCTTCTGCGGCCAGTCTCACGCGCGTCGCGCTCGCCTTCAGCTACCCGCGCGACCGGGGTCTGTTCCGGGCGATCGCCCGCCTGCAGAACCTGATCTTCCGACTCGCCCGCCGCCGCTTCCGCGTTTACGTGCATCCTCGCGCCGCGCTCGTCGGGTCGGCGGAGTCGCGGGGTTTGCGGCTCGTCCATGAGCACCAGGGGCTCGTGTGGGCGACGGTCGGCTTCGAGCGCGCATAGGCTTCCACGGTGGCCGAGCTCGGACTCTTCCCGCTCGGGATCGTGCTCCTCCCGACCGAGCAGATCCCGCTCCACATCTTCGAGGATCGCTACCAGGAGCTGATCGGGGAGTGCCTCGAGCAGGAGCGGGAGTTCGGCCTCGTCTACGCCGACGAGGAGGGCGTGCGCGAGATCGGCACCCGTGCCGCCGTGACCGAGGTGCTGGATCGCTTCGACGACGGACGCCTGAACATCGTCGTGGAGGGACGGGATCGTTTCCGCCTGCTCGAGCTCACGGGCGGCCGCTCGTTCCAGACGGGCGTGGTCGAGCTCGTGGACGAAGAGCCGGATCCGGCCGACCCTGACGACGCTGCCCGGGCCCTGGAGCTCTTTCGCCGGCTCGTCGAGCTGACGGGAGCGGAGGTAGAGGCGCCGCCGCCGGATACGGCGCAGCTCTCTTTCGAGCTCGCCGGCCGGTTCGAGTTCGCGCCGGAGCTGAAGCAGCGCCTCCTCCAGCTGATGTCGGAGCGTGAGCGCGTAAACCTGCTCGCGGAGCTGCTCACGGCCGCTGCGAGCGCCGTCGAGCGGGAGAAGGACGTCGCCCAGCGGGCCGCCTCGAACGGGAAGGTGGATCCCCGAGGATAGGTCAGTACCATGGAGGCGATGGCAGTGACCGCACGTCCCAAGCTCGACGCCGAGCGCCTGCGCGCGGACTTTCCCTACCTCGAGGAGCTCTTGAACGGCAAGCCGGTCGCGTACCTCGACTCCGCCTCCTCGACGCAGAAGCCGCGGCAGGTGCTCGACGCGATGCGCGAGTTCTACGAGCACTCGTACGCCAATGTCCATCGGGGCGTGTACCGCCTCTCCGAGCGCGCAACCGAAGGGTTCGAGGGAGCGCGCCACAAGGTCGCGAAGTTCGTCAACGCGCCCTCCCCGCGCGAGATCGTGTTCACGCGCGGCGCGACCGAGTCGCTGAACCTCGTCGCCTACGCGTGGGGGCTCGATAACCTCGGCAAGGGCGACGTCGTCGTCATCACCGAGCTCGAGCACCACTCGAACTTCGTCCCCTGGCAGTACATCGCGAGCCGCACCGGCGCGAGCTTCCGCCACATCCCGATCGACGACGCAGGCGAGCTCAGGCTCGACGCGCTGGACGAGATCGCGGCGTCCGGGCGTGTGAAGGTCGTCGCGAACAATCTGGTCTCGAATTCGCTCGGTACCGTCAACCCGGTCGAGAAGCTCGCCGCGTGGGCGCACGATCAGGGTGCGATCATGGTCGTGGACGCCGCGCAGGCGGCACCGCACCGGGCGATCGACGTGGAGGCGCTCGGCTGCGACTTCCTCGCCTTCTCCTCGCACAAGCTCTGCGGCCCGAGCGGGATCGGCGCGCTCTGGGGCAAGCGCGAGCTGCTCGAGGAGATGTCGCCGTTCAACCTCGGCGGCGAGATGATCCGCTCGGTCGCTCTCGACAAGACGAGCTGGAACGAGCTGCCGCACAAGTTCGAGGCCGGCACGCCCGCGATCGCCGAGGCGTTCGGCTTCGGCGCCGCGCTCGACTACGTCTCTGCGGTCGGCCTGGACGCGATCGAGGAGCACGAGCACGAGCTGACTGCGTACGCTCTCGAGCGACTCGGCGAGCTGGACTGGGTGCGCAGCTACGGCCCGCCGGCCGATCGGCGCGCGGGCATCGTCTCGTTCAATGTCGATGGCGTCCATCCGCACGACGTGGCGCAGATCCTCGATTGGGAGGGTGTCGCCGTGCGCGCCGGCCACCACTGCACCCAGCCTCTGATGACGCGCCTCGGCGTCTCCGCGACAACGCGCGCGAGCTTCTATCTCTACACCGTGTCGGAGGAGATCGACCGGCTCGTCGAGGGTCTGAAGAAGGCCAAGTCGCAGCTCGGATGAGCGAGTTCGACCAGCTCTATCGGGAAGTGATTCTCGATCACTACAAGAACCCGCGCTCGCACGGGCTGCTCGAGGCGCCCGACGCGGTCGCGGAGGGCCAGAACCCGCTCTGCGGCGACGAGGTGAGCGTGTCACTGCGCTTCGACGGGGACAGGATCAGCGAGGTCGGCTTCGAGGGCCGCGGCTGTGCGATCTCGCAGGCCGCGACGTCGATGCTGACGGAGATCGTGCAGGGGAAGACCGTCGACGAAGTGGCGCGCATGCCGAAGGAGGAGCTGCTCGAGGAGATCGGGATTCCGCTCACGCCCGTACGGCTCAAGTGCGCGATCCTTGGCCTGGGGGTGCTCAAGGTCGCGCTGCACAAAGCCAAGGGCACGCCGCTGCCGGAGGAGTGGACGGGCGCCGGCGATCTCACCATCGCGTGAGGGACGCGTGACCGGCACGTGACAGTCGACGTCTGCCCGGTCGAGGAGCTGCCGCCCGGAGCCGTCAAGATCGTCTACACCGGCCCGATCGGGATCGGCGTCTACAACTGCGCGGGGCGCTACTACGCGATCGAGGATCGCTGCTCCCACGACGACGGGCCGCTCTGCGAGGGCGACTGGGAGCCCGAGCTGTGCATCGCGGTCTGCCCGCGCCACGGCGCGCGCTTCGACATCACGACTGGCGGCGCCCTGACGCTGCCGGCCTTCGAGCCCGTCGCGACCTTCCCCGTTCGCGTCGAGGACGGCTGGGTCAGGGTCGAGGTCGCAGACTGATGCTGGACGACCAGGTGCGCGCGGTGCTCGCCCGGCTGGAGGAGGAGGATGCGGACGAACGGGCACGTGGGCTCCCGGGCGCGGTGCGGTCACGGCAGGTTGCGCGCACGACGGGGCAGTTCCTCTTCTCGTTCGTCGCGCCGCAGACGGCGTGCGAGGTGCTCGAGGTCGGCGGCTCGCGCGGGTACTCGACGATCTGGCTGGCCGCAGGCGTTCGGCACTTCGGCGGCCGCGTGCTGTCGCTCGAGCACGACCCGGCCAAGGTCGACGCGTGGGAGCGGAACATCGCGGCGGCGGGTCTCGGCGACTGCGCCCAGTTGATCGAAGGAAACGCTTTCGAGTCGCTCGCGCGGATCGATGACGTTTTCGACGTCGCCTTCCTCGACGCCGAGAAGGACGACTACGAAGCGCTCTTCCCGCTCGCGCGCGGGAAGCTCGAGCCGGGGGCCGTCGTCATCGCCGACAACGTGCTCTCGCACGTCGACGCCCTCGGCGCCTACTCCGCCGCTCGTCAGCGCGATCCGACACTGGAGAGCGTGACGCTCCCACTCGACCGCGGGCTCGAGTTGTCCGTCGTCCTCCGCTAGCGGCTATATTCCATCTACCGCGGAAAGGAGGTGGTCCGGTAGTGACAGATTCCAGTACGGGCAGTGGAGGTACCAGCGGGTAGGGGTGCATCCCCGGGACCCACAGGGGAATCGCCATAGCCACGCGTAGGGGATACCGCGACTACCGCGCCGCCGACAGAGGATCGGCCGGGAAGCGCTCCTACCAAATCCAACGCTGAGTATCGAATGAACGGGGGGCCGCCTTGCGCGGCCCTCGTTCATTTTCCGCACCCCCCGACGAAGCCATGCTTGGACACCCGGCCGCGGGTGGCACTGAGCAGCTTCAGGTGTTTCGCGCGGAAGGGGATCCGCTTCCGCGGATCACCTTCCTGACGCACAAGAGCTCCGCAGCTGCTCGTCGAGCGGGACGAGTGGGAGCCTGAAGGTGTCGACCGCGTCGGTGTTCGAGACGACGTTGTCACCCACCTCGAGCATCGTCAGCTGGTCCCGCGTCACCGGCGGATTGGGTAGCCGCTCCAGCACAAGTGCCTGCACGCGCATCAGCCCGAACGGAAGATGGATCGACGGCCGGCGGGTTCCGAGCGCCTGCTTCAGCCGCGACCAGAACTCGTTCCAGGTCACCGTGTCGGGCCCGCCGAGCTCGAACGTCCGGTTGGCGGCCTCGGGCTTGTCGACCGCAGCCGCGAAGTAGCCCGCGACGTCGTCGATCCAGATCGGCTGGATCCGCTGCGTCCCCGGCCCCACGATCGGCGTCACCGGAGCCAGCTTGGCGATCCGCCTGAACTGCGCGAGCGCGCCTCCATCGGGGCCGAAGACGAAGCTCGGCCGGAAGATGACGTACTCGAGCCCCGAGGCCTTGACCGTCTGCTCCATCTCCCATTTCGCCCGGTAGTAGGGAACGAGCTCCTTGGTTCGCTCATCGGTGCCGAGCGCGGACATGAGAATGAACCGCCGGACGCCGGCCTCCCGCGCCGCAGCAACAAGATCGCGAGTGCCCTGCGACATCACCCGCTCGAAGTCCTCCGGCTTGCCGGTGAGAAGGGCAACGAGGTGGACGACCACATCGCAGCCCTCGACGGCGGGCCTCAGGCTGGCCGGGTCAGTCACATCGCCCACGACCGTCTCGCAGCCGAGGTTCCGAAGTTGCTCGCCCGCAGCCTCGTCGCGGACGAGCGCACGCACCGGGCGGCCCTCGGCCCGCAGGGCGTGCACGACACGCGGGCCGACGAAGCCCGTTGCTCCCGTGATCAAAATCATTCGAAGTTCTTCCAGTAGCGGCTGGGCGTGGGCCCCTTCTGCCCCTGGTACTTCGATCCCAAGCCACCCGAGCCGTACGGCTTCTCGGCCGGCTCGCTCAGCTGCACGAACGAGAGCTGGCCGATCTTCATGCCGTGATAGATCGTGATCGGCAGGTTGGCGACGTTGGAGAGCTCGAGCGTCACATGCCCGTCCCACCCGGGGTCGATGAAGCCGGCGGTGGAGTGGATCAGGAGGCCGAGGCGCCCAAGGCTCGACTTCCCTTCCAGGCGCGCGACGAGATCATCCGGGAGGCGGACGCGCTCGAGCGTCGAGCCGAGGACGAATTCGCCCGGGTGGAGGATGAACGGCTCCTCGTCGATCTCGACGAGCTCGGTCAGCTCCTCCTGCTCACACTTCACGTCGATGAACGGGTAGCGCGAGTTTCGAAAGACCCGGAAGTAGCGGTCGACACGGACGTCGAGGCTCGACGGCTGCATGAGCGACTGGTCGTAGGGATCAACCTCGATCCGGCCCTCCGCGAGCAGCCGACGGATCGTTCGGTCGGAGAGGACCACGCGCGGATTCTACGGTCCTGTGGACAAATCGAAGTTTTCCACATAGCGTTCCCGCGCCCGTGTCGATGCTCTTCGAGCCGCTTGAACCGCACGAGCGCTTCCGAGCGCGTCGCGAGGCTGCACGACGGAGGCGCAGGCGGCGTCGCTCGATCCTGGTCGGCATGCTGCTTGCGGCCGTCGCCAGCGTCGCCCTCGGCTCGAAGACCATCACCGCCCGGCACGGGCACGAGCAGCCGTCGGTAACCGTGGCCGCCCGGCCGAAGGCGCCGGTCCTGCCTCAGCCGCGTGCGCTTCCGGACGAGGTGCGCGGCGTCCACGTGACGATGGCGCTCGCTTCCCTCGAGGGAAAGCTCGAGGAGTACCTCGCGCTCGAAGAGGAGGGCCTGAACACGATCCAGCTCGACGTCAAGGACGAGAACGGCGAGATCGGCTTCGTTCCCTCCGCGGTGCCGCTGGCACGCAAGGTCGGGGCAGCGCGTCCGTATTACCGCCCACGGCGGGTCGCGCGCCAGCTGCACGCACAAGGCGTCTACCTGATCGGCCGAGTCGTCGTCTTCGAGGATCCGCGCCTGTCGGAGGGCGCACCCGAGCTCGCGATCAGACGTAGCGACGGCGCGATCTGGCGCAACCACGCCGGGCTCGGCTGGACGAACCCCTACGACAAGCGTGTCTGGGACTACAACGTCTCGATCGCCGAGGTGGCGGCCCGGGCGGGCTTCGACGAGATCCAGTTCGACTACGTGCGCTTCCCCTCGGACGGCGACGTCGACGACATCGTCTATCCGGGCAAGACCGGCAAGGCTCCCGGCTGGGTGATCGCGGAGTTCGTCCACTACGCGACGAAGCGCCTGAAGCCGCTCGGCGTGCGCGTGTCGACCGACGTCTTCGGCCTCGCGGCCACGCGCGAGCTCGGGATCGGGCAGGTGCCGCGACGGCTCGCGAAATACGTGGACGCGATCTACCCGATGGTCTATCCGTCCCACTACGGCGCCGGCGAGTACGACCTCGACGATCCGAACGCCTCGCCGGCGGCGACGGTGCACTATTCGCTCGTGCACTTCCGGCGCGAGCTCCGGCGAGCTCGAGGGAAGGCGCAGCTGATCCCGTGGCTGCAGGACTTCTCGTACGGCCGCGACTACGGGCTCGCAGACGTGCAGGCCCAGATCGACGCGGCCCGCAGGGTGGGCGTCCGCGGCTACCTGCTCTGGAACCCGCTCGGCGTCTACACGCCGGGCGCACTCGCGCCCGCATCGGGATAGTCAGGGAGCGAGCCGCTCGCGGCGCCAGCCGTCTCCGTTGGGCGAGTAGCGGATGCGGTCGTGCAGCCGGTTCTCGCCGTGCTGCCAGAACTCGTAGGCGTCCGGCGCGAGCCGGAGACCGCCCCAGTGCGGCGGCAGCGGCAATTCGCGCCCGCGGAATCGGCCCCGCGCCTCCTCATACAGGCGGTCGAGCTCCGCGCGATCCCTCAGGGGCTGGCTCTGCGGTGAGGCCCACGCGGCGAGGCGGCTGCCGAGTGGCCGCGTCCGGAAGTACGACTCGGACTCCTCGGCTGCGATCCGTGCCACGACCCCCTCCACGCGAATCTGCCGCCCGAGTGGCTGCCAGTAGAAGAGCAGCGCCGCGTGCGGGTTCGCCCCGAGCTCGAGGCCCTTGCGGCTCTCGTAGTGGGTGTGAAAGCCGAAGCCCCGCTCGTCCGCCTGCTTCAGCAGCACCATCCTCGCCGAGGGCCGGCCGGCACCCGTCGCCGTCGCGAGAACCATCGCCTCCGGCATCGCGATCGCGGAGGCGACGGCTTCCGCGAACCACGCCTGAAACTGCCTCAACGGGTCATGATCGAGCTCGTCGACTGAATACCGAGTATTCATATATACAGGCTGTGCCGGGTCGGCTATCGTCACTCTATGGCCACGACGAGGACGATCGAGCTTCGCACTGCGGTTCCCGGCCCCCGCTCGGAGGAGCTGCTCGAGCGTAAACGGCAAGCCGTCGCAAACGCGAAGACGATCGCGCTGCCCGTCGTGGTGGCCGAGGCGCGCGGCGCCACGATCACCGACGTCGACGGCAACGTCTTCATCGACTTCACCGGCGGGGTCGGCTGCCTGAACGTGGGTCACGCGCACCCGCGCGTCGTCGAGGCCGTCCAGGAACAGGCCGCGCGCTTCATGCACACGGACTTCACCGTCGTCCCATACGAGCTCTATATCGCGCTCGCCGAGCGGCTCCTCGAGCGCGCCCCCTTCAGCGGGCCTGCCAAGGCGGCGTTCTTCAATGCCGGGACCGAAGCCGTCGAGAACGCCGTCAAGTTCGCGCGCCTCTCCACGCGCCGGCCCGCCGTGATCGCGTTCGATGGAGCCTTCCACGGTCGGACGCTGCTCTCGATGACGCTCACCTCCAAGCCCCATCCATACAAGGCAGGCATGGGCCCGCTCGCTCCGGAGGTGTACCGCGCTCCCTTCCCACAGGAGTACCGCGGACCGGATTCGGCGAGCGCGCTCGAGGGGCTGAAGCAGCTCTTCGTGACCCAGGTGGCGGCGGAGGAGGTCGCCGCGATCGTGATCGAGCCTGTGCTGGGCGAGGGCGGCTTCATCCCCGCTCCACGCGCCTACATGCACGCGCTGCGGGCGCTCTGCGACGAGCACGGGATCGTCCTGATCGTCGACGAGGTGCAAACCGGATTCGCGCGCACCGGCAAGCTCTTCGCGATCGAGCATTACGGAATCGAGCCCGACCTGATCACACTCGCGAAGTCGATCGCGGGTGGGCTGCCGCTCTCGGCGGTGCTCGGGAAGGCAGAGATCATCGACGCGGCCCACGACGGCGCCGTCGGCGGCACCTACGTCGGCAACCCGGTGGCGCAGGCCGCTGCGCTAGCCGTTCTCGACGTGATCGACGAGGAGGGTCTCTGCGACCGCGCGGTTGGGATCGGCAGGACCATTCGCTCGCGCATGCTCACCTGGCAGGAGCAGTTTCCCGCGATCGGAGACGTCCGCGGGCTCGGCGCCATGCTCGCGATCGAGCTGGTGCAGGATCGCGCGACGAAGGAGCCGGCACCCGACCTCGCCGAGCGCGTGATCGCTGCCGCAGCCGAGCGGGGCCTCCTTTTGCTCAAGGCCGGCGTCTACTCGAACTGCATCCGCGTCCTCTGCCCGCTCGTGATCGCGGACGCCGAGCTCGACGAGGCGCTCGGAGTGTGGGAAGAGGCGCTGACCGTCACCCTCGCGTAGCGGTTCCGTGCCCGTGGCCGCGGGCACGCTAGGTTGAGGGACGTGGACGAGCGCATCGCGGAACGTTACGAGCTCCGGAACGTCGTCGGCACCGGCGGCATGGCGAGCGTCTACCGCGCCTACGACACCCTTCTCGAGCGGAACGTCGCGCTGAAGATCCTCCACGAGCACTTCAGCGAGGACGACGAGTACGTCGAGCGGTTCCGGCGCGAGGCGCGTGCCGCCGCGCAGCTCTCACACCCTGGGATCGTGACCGTCATCGACCGCGGGGAGGAGGACGGTCGGCAGTTCATCGTCTTCGAGTACGTCGACGGGGAGACGCTCAAGGAGCTGGTCGGGCGGACGGGGCCGATGCCCATCCGCCGCGTCATCGAGCTCGGGCTCGAGATCGGTCGTGCGATCGCGTTCGCCCACGAGCAGGGGCTCGTCCACCGTGATGTAAAGCCGCAGAACGTTCTGCTGGGAGCCGACGAACGCGCGAAGGTCACCGACTTCGGCATTGCTCGCTCGCTTGATGCCGTGGGACGTACCGAGACCGGCACCGTTCTCGGTACGAGTCACTACATTGCCCCGGAGCAGGCGCGTGGTGAGCGGGTCGACGCGCAGACGGACGTCTACTCCTTCGGCGTCGTCCTGTACGAGTTGCTCGTCGGCGACGTGCCGTACCCGGGCGACAACTTCCTCACGGTGGCGATGAAACACGTGAACGAGCCGATTCCGAGCCTGCTTGAACGACGGCCGGACTGCCCGCTCCGCCTGGCGGGGCTCGTCGAGCGCGCGATGGCGAAGGAGCCGGGAGGGCGGCCCGCGTCGATGGACGAGGTCGTCTCCGAGCTCGAAGCATGCCTGGCCGACCTCGACTCTCGCCCCGACGGGGACTCGACGATGATCGTGAAGAGCCCCGTCATCAAGGCATCTCGTCCGCGTGCGAGCCGGCCGAAGCGGGACCGGCGGGGGCTCGTTGTGCTGCTCCCGCTGCTCGCTGTCGCGGCCGCCGCCGCCGCGTTCTTCATCACGCGCGACGAGGACGGCAGTGGGACGTCCGCAGCCACTTCCGTCCGTCTCCGGGGAATCGGCGCCTACGACCCACCCAGTGGAGGGGGCGACGGGGAGGAGCACGACGACGAGGCCGGCCTCGCAACCGACGGCGATCCGGCCACCTTCTGGCGCACCGAGAACTACCGCGCGCCTCTCGGCCTGATCGGCAAAAAAGGGGTTGGCCTCATCCTGGACGCGGGAGCTGTGAGCGAGCCTTCGCGAATTCGGGTCACGACCGACACTCCCGGGTTCACCGCCGAGATTCGTTCTGGAAATTCGTCGGCAGGACCCTTCGAGAGGATCGGCGACTCGAAGACAGTCGGAGCGACAACGACGTGGCCTCTCGACAGCGTGGAGAGCCGCTATTACGTCCTCTGGATCACCGAGCTCGACGGCAACGCGCACGTCAACGAGGTGAAAGCGAGCTAGTACTCCAGGTTCGAGCGACGCTCATGCCGCGCGAGCGCGAGCTCGATCAGGCGATCCAGGAGGTCGGCGTAGGAGATGCCCGAAGCGTCGAAGAGCCGCGCGTAGACACTCGTCGGCGTGAAACCGGGGATCGTATTCAGCTCGTTCACGACCACCGCGCCGTCCTCGCGCACGAAGAAGTCGACGCGCGCCATCCCTTCGCAGTCGGTGGCGACGAACGACTCGACCGCGAGCTCCTGCACGCGCGCCGCCGTCTCCTCGGGGATGCGCGCCGGGACGATGATGTCGGAGCCGCCCTCGTCGTACTTCGCCGCGTAGTCGTACCACTCCGCATGCGGCACGATCTCGCCCACGACCGACGCGATCGGGGGCGGACGAAGGTTTCCGAGCACCCCGCACTCGACCTCCGTGCCCGCGACGAACTCCTCCACGAGCACCTTCTCGTCGTGCCGCCGTGCGAGGGCGACAGCCCGCTCGAGTTCCGTCGGGTCATGCGCCTTCGTGATCCCGACCGACGACCCGAGCCGCGCCGGCTTTACGAACACCGGGTAGCCGAACGGGTTCTCGATCTCGTCGCCCAGCCGGAGCGTGACGTTCCGCGCCACCGGGATTCCGCGGTCGCGCAGGACGGCTTTGAACAGGTCCTTGTCCATGCAAAGCGCGGAGGCGGCGACCCCCGCGCCCACGTACGGCACGTCCGCGAGCTCGAGCAGACCCTGCACCGTGCCGTCCTCGCCGAAGGGGCCGTGCAGGATCGGGATCGCAACGTCGACCTTGCCGAGCGCCTCGGCCGGCTTCGAGTCGGCCAGAACCGGGAGGCTCTCGACCGGACTTCGTGTTGAAACAACACTTTCTCCCTCGAGCACGCCCGGCTCCCCGCCAGCGCCCAGGGCCCAGCGGCCGTCGCGATCGATCGCGACGGTCGTCACCTGGTATCGATCCGGATCGAGCGCCTCGAGGACTGATCGCGCCGAGGCGAGGGAGATCTCGTGCTCACTCGAACGCCCGCCCGCGATCAAGGCGACGCGGATTCTGCGGTTCACGGCGTCGTTTCGGTCTCGCTGGGAGGCGGCGGCTGCTCCTCCTCACCGATCTCGAGGAACCGGCCGACGATGAGCGTCACCGTCTTCCCCGGCTCGAGCTCCGTGCCACCCGGCGGCTCCTGCGAGATGACGACGCCGTCGAGCAGCGGATCCTCGGTGTCCTCGCGCACGACGCGGGGCCGGAAAGCGGAGCTCTGGATCGTGCCGCGCGCCGTCGCCTCGTCCTGGCTCGTCACATCGGGAACAGTCGAGGTGGTCGGACCCTCGGACACCTGCAGCGTGACCGTCGAGCCCTTGGCCGCCTGGGAGCTGGCGCCAGGAACCTGTGCGACGACGAGGTCTCGTGCCTCGTCGGACTCGACGTCTTCCCGTGCGACTGCGAAGCCGAGGGCCTGCAGCTGCGACTCGGCAGAGGCGTAGGGCAGCCCGATCACGCTCGGCACGGTGATTGGCCGCGGGCCCTTGGAGACGTTCACACGCACCTCGGCCCCCTCGACGACGGTTTCTCCCGCCTTCGGCGCCGTCGCCAGTACCGTGCCCGGATCCTGAGGCGAGTTGACCTCTTGGACGTTCGCGCGCAGGTTGACGTCCGAGAGCCGCGCCACGGCCTCGTCGCGCCCGAGGCCGACCAGATTCGGAATCCGGACCTTTGGCTTGCCTTTCGAGACGATGATCGTGACGAAGGTGCCTTGGTCGGCCCGCTGGGGAGGCTGCGGTTCCTGTCGTTCGACGATTCCCCGCTGCACGTCGGAGCTCGGCAATCGGCGAACGTGCGGTTGCAGGCCCGCGTCGAGGATGTCCTGGACCGCAAGAGACTCCTGGAGCCCTTCCACGTCGGGGACCGTGACCGCTTCTGCAGCGCTCAGTTGATCCTGCAGCTGCTGATAGGCGAAGAAGCCGCCGACGAGGGCGAGCGCAAGCACGAGCAGCGCGAGCAGCCACGGCCAGACCGACCGCCGTCGGCGCGTCTCGTCGTACTCGTAGTACCGGCCGGGTGTGTAGGCGGTAGGTGGCGACGCTCCGGACCGCACTGTGGTCGCCGCGTCGCTCAACTCGGTCCGGGAGAGCACAGAGGTGGCCGCCTCGGCGGTCTCGGCAGAGACGCCTATGCCACGGCCGATCCGCTCGAGGTCGGAGTCCATCTCCTCGGCGGAGTGGTAGCGCTCCGACGGATCCTTGCCGAGCGCGCGCAGGACGACGTAGTCGAGGTCGCGCGGGATCTCCGCCCGGTGCGACGAGGGCGGGTCCGGTGTCTGCGAGAGGTGCTTCATCGCGATCTCGACAGGCGTGTCGCCGGTGAAGGGCACGGTGCCGGTGAGCAGCTCGTACAGGACGATGCCCGTCGAGTAGAGATCCGAGGTCTGGTCGACCGGCGCCCCGCGCGCCTGCTCGGGCGAGAGGTACTGCGCCGTCCCGATGATCGAGCCCGCCTCGGTCATCTGGCTCGTGCCGGCGCGGGCGATGCCGAAGTCCATCACCTTCACACGCCCGTCGCCGTCGACGATCATGTTGTGGGGCTTGATGTCCCGGTGAACGATTCCCTTGCGGTGGGCGAAGCGCAGCGCGGACAGGATCTGCCGCGTGTAGTCGATCCCGATCCCGATCGGCGAGGGTCCTCGCGCGACGATCAATTCCTTCAGCGTGCGTCCCTCGACGTACTCCATCGCGATGTAGTAGGAGCCGGCTGCCTCTCCCCGGTCGTAGATGGAGACGATGTTCGGATGCGAGAGACCGCCCGCGTTCTGCGCCTCGCGACGGAAACGCTCGACGAACTGGTCGTCACTCGCGTGGCGGTCGTCGAGGATCTTGATCGCGACGCGGCGGCCGAGCTCCTGATCCTCGGCGAGGTAGACGTTCGCCATCCCGCCCGCACCGAGCTTGCGCGAGATCAGGTAACGCCCGTCGAAGAGCGTGTCGATGAGGTGATCGGAGACGGCCATGAGCCTACGAGTTCGCCGCTCCGGGGAGGAGTGCCTGCATGACGGCGCGCGCGACCGGCGCCGCGAGCTGGCCACCGGTCCCGTTCTGCTGCTCGAGTACGACCGCGATCGCGATCTCCGGCCGCTCCCGCCCTGCAAAGGCGATGAACCAGGCATTGTTGGTGCCCGCTACCCCGGTCTCGGCCGTACCGGTCTTTCCCCCGACCACGAGGCCGGGAATCTGGGCGGCGGTGCCCGTGCCGCCGTCTACCACGGCTCGCATCATCGAAGCGACGATAGCCGCGGTCTCGGGCCTCACGGCACGCCGCAGCTCCTCCGCCCGCGAGCGGGTCACGATCGTGCCCTTGGGGGAGAGGATCCGGTCGATCAAGTGCGGCTCCATCACGACACCGCCGTTCGCGATCGCTCCGGCCACCATCGCCATCTGGAGCGGCGTGACGAGCAGCCGCTCCTGTCCGAACGCAAAGCGGCCCGCGTCCACGTCGGAGTCGAGTTTCGGATCGAAGAGCTTGCCGTCCTCGTAGAGCCCGCTGGCGACTCGCTCGTTGTCCGGCGTCTCGAGCGGCGGCGTCTCGTAGAAGCCGAAGCGCTTGGTGTAGTCGACCAGCTGCTTCGACCCGAGCTCCTTGCCGATGTTGCAGAAGACCGAGTTGATCGAGCTCACGAGCGCCTGGCGCAAGTCGACCCGTCCAAAGGGGGAGGTCGTGTCGTAGTTGTTGACCCTCCGGCCGTACACCTCGCAGTAGCCCGGATCGAAGAAGGTCGAACGCGCGGTGTAGCGACCGGAGTCGATGGCGGCCGCCGCCGTGACCACCTTGAACGTGGAACCGGGTGCATAGAGGCCGTACGTGGCGCGGTTGTAGAGCGGCGCGACCGGCTTGCACGGCGCCTGAATCCGCCCAAGGGCGCCGGCGAAGTTCCGCTCGATCACGTTCTGGTCGTAGGTCGGGAACGACGCCATCACGAGCACCTTGCCGGTCTGCGGCTCGAGTGCGACGACCGACCCGCACCGTCCGGCGAGACCGTCGAGCGCTGCTCGCTGCGCGCGCATGTTCAGCGTCAAGACGAGGTCGTTTCCCTCGATCGTGGCGCCCTTCAGCTTGTCGAGCGACGACTCGAGCAGCGTCGAGAGGTTCTGGTTCGAGGCCGTCAGGTAGTCGTTCCGCGAGCGCTCGAGGCCCGCCCGTGACCGCGCCTGGGTCGAGTAGCCGACGACGTGGGCCGCCAGGCCTCCCGGCGGGTACTGCCGGAAGAAGAGCGTCCGCCCCGCGACCCTCTTCGGACGGTTCCTCGCCAGCACGGCCGCTGGGTCGCGGGTCAGGATCCGCCCGCGCTTGATCGTGAACTGCGCCACGCGCTCGATCTGGTTCTCCTGCCGGTCGGCCAGTCCGCCCGCCGCCCAGGCCTGCCAGTAGGTGGTGGCGACGACGAGCACGACCATCATCGACGTGCCGACCACTGCAAGGCGTGCGATCGGCTTGTTCATGCGCGAGCGTTCGCCCTGTTCGAGACGAGCATCAGCCCTGCGAGCAGCACGAAGTTCGCGACGACGCTCGAGCCCCCGTAGGAGACGAAGGGCAGCGTGATCCCGGTCAACGGGATCACTCGCAGCACCCCGCCGACGATGATGAACGTCTGTAGCGCGAAGCCGAAGGTGAGCCCCGCCGCGAGCAGCTTCGAGAAGCCGTCACCGGCCACGAGGGCAACTCGCATCCCACGCGCCACGAAGAGCATGAAGACGAGCAGCAGTGCCGCCGAGCCGACGAGCCCGAGCTCCTGCGCGATCGCGGAATAGATGAAGTCGGTGTTCAGGAACGGGATGATCGGGTTGCCGTCCGTCGTCGAGAACGTGCCGCGCCCGAGGCCGGTGCCTCCGAAGCCGCCGTTGCCGATCGAGAAGAGCGACTGAATCGACTGGTAGCCGGTTCCGTCCGCATCCGCCCAGGGGTTCAGCCAGACGGAGACGCGGGACTCGACGCGCGGCACCATCGTGTAGATCGCGGCGGCGCCGATGACGAAGAGAACGAGCCCGGCGGCGGCGTACGCGGCACGACCGGTCGCGACATAGACCATCGCCAGGAAGATCCCGAACTGGAGCAGCGCGCTGCCGAGGTCGTTCGTCTGCACGAGCACGAGCATCGACGCGCCCCAGATCACGAGCAGCGGCCCGAAGTCCTTCAGACGACCCTGTGCGAGCACCTCACGCTTGTCGCGCAGGTAGCCGGCCAGAAAGACGATCAGCATGATCTTCGCCAGCTCCCCAGGCTGGAACTGCAGCGGACCGATCTTGACCCAGAGCCTCGCCCCGTTGATCGTCTGGCCGACCCCGGGCAGGGCGGGTAGCGCCAGCAAGACGAGCGCGCTCAACCCGAAGAGGTACTTGTAGCTCTCGACGATCCTGTAGTCGCGCCGCAGCACGACCAGCGTGAGGGCGAAGAGGAGCACGCCGATCACGACCCAGAGGCTCTGCCGGAAGGCGTCGTCGGGGTCGAGCCGGTAGATCATCGTCACGCCGATCGCAGACAGGAGCGCGGCCATCGGCAGCAGGTAGGGATCAGCGTACGGGACGGCGTAGCGGGCCACTATGTGCGCCGCAAGGTAGAGCGAGAGGAAGAGCGCGGCGTAGGCGAGCGACTCCGCTGACACGAGCGACTGCCTCGCGATGTAGACGCTCGCGAACCCGATCGCTGTGAGGAAACCGACCGCGACCAGGTTCAGGAGTTCGCGGTTCCGTGCGCTCAGCGGTAGAGCCCCCAGACGACGAGCACTGCGATCGCGGCGAGAAGCAGCGCGAGCAGGACGAGCGGAAGCAGGCGACGCTGCCGCCTGCCTTGCGCCCGGTGCTGCGCCTGCTCCTGGCGGAGGTGATCCTCGATCGCGGCGGCGGGCACGACGGCCGTGTCGACGGCAGGAACGGCGTCGAGCTCGTCGAGGGTGTCCTCGGCACTGTCGGGCTCGGGCACCCCGGTGGACGCCAGGCGCACCGTGTCCTCGATGTCCGCGCTCCCCTCCTCGACGATCTCGAAGACGACCACGGTGATGTTGTCCTCGCCGCCGCTCGAATTGGCCGTCTCGACAAGCTTTCGGGCCGCGTTCTCCAGGTCGCCTTCCCCCGCTGCGATCACTGTTTGGATGGTGTCATCGGAGACCATGTCCGTCAGCCCGTCCGAGCAGAGCAGGAACACGTCCCCGGCCTCGGTGTCGACGCTGAAGGTGTCCACGTCGACGTCGGGCTCGGTTCCGACCGCCCGCGTGATCACGGAGCGCTGAGGATGACTCTCCGCCTCTTCGGGAGAGAGCCTCCCGCTGCGCATTAGCTCGCCGACCAGCGAGTGGTCTTTCGTGAGCTGCTCGAGCGCGCCTTCACGGATGCGATAGGCACGAGAGTCGCCGACGTGGCCGATCGAGACCGTTCCATCCGGACCGGTCACCGCCACTGTCATCGTCGTGCCCATTCCCGAGGCCGTGGGGTCCTCGCTCGAGCGTTGGAACACCCGGCGGTTCGCCTCCTGGATGAGCTCGACGATCCGCTCCTCACGTAGCTCGTCACCGTTGGCCTCTTCGAGTACCGCCGCAGCCAGGCGCGATGCGACCTCGCCCGCCTGAGCGCCGCCCATGCCGTCGGCGACGGCGAACAGAGGCGGCTCGCAGACATACGAGTCCTCGTTCCGCCGGCGCCGTCGCCCGGTGTCCGTGACGACGGCGGACCGTCCCAGCCTCACTGCCACCGTCTCACAGCTCCACTCTCAAGTCAGTCTGCCCGACGCGCACAATGTCTCCCTTCCCCAACCTGCGGGGTGTCGTCACACGCGCGCCGTTGACGAACGTGCCGTTGGTGGAACCCAGGTCCTCCACCCAGACGCCGTCGGTACGAGACTCGAAGCGTGCATGACGGGCCGACGTGAAGTCGTCGCCGTCGAGGGGTACATCGTTCTGGCCGCCGCGCCCCATGGATACGGGAATGGAATCGACGGGTATCTCCTCGCCCGGCTGCAGAGCGGAACTCGTCATGACGACTAGACGGGCACGGGTTCGCGGAGACAGCCCGAGTGCGGCTGCCTCTGCCGGTGCGATCAGCACGCTCTCCTGGGCCGCTCCCGAGCGGAAGTCCCGGCTCGCGCTGCGGACGATGCGCCAGATGAAGACGTAGAGCAGGACCAGGAAGGCGATCTTCAGTGCCAGCAGGGCCGCATCGACGGAGATGTCACTCACGTGCGTGCCCGGCCGAACACGAGCTCGGTGCTCCCGAGCGTGATCGCGTCCCCGTCGGAGAGCTTCGCCCGCTGCACGCGCTTGCCGTTGACCTCGAGTCCGTTGGTCGAGTCGAGGTCGACTACCCACCAGGACGATCCTTCCTGGCGGATCTCGGCATGCCGTCGAGAGACATTCGCATCCGGCACCTGGAGGTCGCACTCCTTGGAGCGCCCCAACACGACGCGGCGCTCGCTCAGCACCTGCTTGCGGCCGTTCATGGTCAGCGACGCCTCCTCGCGGTCGACCTCTACCCCAAGCTCCTCGGGAGAGATGGCCTCGGTCGGCGGCTGCGCCTTCGGCTTGTAGATCATCGTCGCGCCCGGCTCGAGCTGCTCGGCGGGCTCGTCCACGGCAGGCCGGCTACGTCCTTCGGGTTGCACGATGCGGGTCGCGATACCGAACTCTCCGATCGAGAGGTCTGGATCGCTGTGCACGACAACCTTCGGCGGTGTGAGGAGCGCGTAGCTTTCTCGCCGTGCGTGCTCTACGAGGTAGTCCTGCAACTCGCCGACCAGGGAGCCCTCGTAGCTCTTGAACTGCTCTCGATCAGGCTCGGACAGATAGACCGAGTACTCGTTCGGTACATAGACGCGCGAGACCGAGATCGTCCGGTGCTCGTCCATTTCCTTTGCGAGCTTCCGGGCCAGCTCGACCGGCTGCACATGCGTCCGGAAGGCGCGCCCGAACACCCCCTCGAAGAGGCCCTCGATCCTCTGCTCGATGCTGCGCAGCACGCTCATACGTCGGGGCGTACCCCGAAAACGAGTCTACTGCTCGCGCCGGGAGGCACCTCCGGCGTACACGAGCCAGCCACACGTGAGCCACGCGGCAAGGACAAGCGGCAGAGCAGGGGCCTCCGGAGCAAGCAGCAGGAGCGCCACGAGCATGCCGGCGCCGAGGCCAGCAATCGGCCACAGGCCCCGGACGTACGGAACCGCGACGGCGACCGCTGCGAGGGCGAGCGCCTGGAGGGCGGTCGCCGGCGGTAGCGCCGTGAGCAGCGCTTCGGCCACCGCCAGGGGACCTTCGCTCCCCGCCAACCCGAGCGGCTGCACGACTCCCGCTGTGAACGGGAGCACCTCACCGCGAGCACCGGCCACCATCGCCGCGACCGCAACACCCGCGGCGACGTGCGCGGCCCGCCGAACTGGCCCCCGCACAACCTGCGCCACGAGCGGGAGCAAGGCGAGCAGGCCGAACGGCCAGAGAAGTGGGCCGGCGAGGAACGCCAGGCCGGCGCGAGCATCGCGCCATCCGAGCACGAGCCAACCCGCCGCGACGGCCGCGTAGAGAAGAGCCATCCCGAGCGCGAGGTTCCCGAGCGGCAGCACGGGCACTGCCAGGGCGAACGCGAGTGCGAAACGTGGGGTGACCAGGGTGAGCGCACCGGCCAGAGCCGCGATCGCGAACGGCCAGCCGGTGGGGTAGAACGGCAGCATCAGGGCGCCGGCAAGCGTCGCGATCCCGGCCAGCGCCGCCGAAGCCAGCCGTTCCGGACGGGGGATGCTGATCGAAGCCGCCATCGGCCTCGCCTTCTTCTTCGGCCTGCGCCGGCGCTCGCCCCACGCCTGCCGCAGCTCGCCGGCGAGCGCGCCGGCCGAGGGCCTGCGTGCGGGATCCGGGTCGAGCGAGCGATCGACCGCAGCCAGCAGCCGATTCGGCAGATCCGGCCGCTCCGGCTGAAGCGGTGGCGCGCCGGACTCGATCGCAGACGCCATCTGGGGCAGCGGCACGCCCCAGAACGGGTGCTTCCCTGCAAGAGCCTCCCAGAGCAGGATGCCGACCGCCCAGACGTCGCTCGCGGGTTCCGCCTCACGGCCGCGGAGGCGCTCGGGGGAGATGTAGGCGAGCGTCCCGGGCACGTCCCCGACCGCTGTCAGCGTCTCGGCCTCGTCGAACCGCGCCAGGCCGAAGTCCAGCAGCCGCACCGAGACTCCTTCGTCCTCGGCCAGCAGGACATTCGTCGGCTTCACGTCCCGGTGGACGATCCCCCGCCCGTGCGCGTGTGCGAGTCCGTCGAGGACCTGCCCCGCCGCCTCGACGGCCTGCGCGTCATTCAACTCCCCCGCGCGCATCGCCTCGCGCAGCGTACGGCCGGCGACGTACTCGTAGGCGATGTAGACGTGGCCCGAGTCGGAGCCGAACCCGTAGGCGCGGAGGCAGCGCTCATGGCGGAGCCGTGCAGCCGCCTCGGCCTCACGTTCGGCTCGATATCCGGCCTTGCCCTCTCGGGGCACGATCTTCAGGGCCACGTCGAGGCCGTTGCGCTCGTCTCGCGCGAGCCAGACGGAGCCGGAGGCCCCGCTCCCCAGCGGTCGCAACGGCCTGTAGCGGTCGAGCACCAGCTCTCGCGACGGAACGGCTTGCGCAGCGGAAGACACCTCTCCCGTGGTTTGGCCGCGCCGTCTGAAACTCCTTTGCCGTCAGGGGCAGCCGATACAGTCTCTCTCGATCGACCCGCCGGATACTGCTGCCGGGATCGAACTGACATGAGCGAGCGCGAACCCGACTTCGAGTTCGACTTCTTCGAGGAGCCCGAGACCCGGGAAGCTCAGGGACGCGAGCGGACGTTGCGACGTCCGCTCGGACGTGGTCCGCGCCCGCCGGACCGGCCGCCGCTGCGCCCGGCCGCCGGCTTCGCGCCGCTGCTCCGGCTGGTCGGCCTGATCGCCTTTGCGATCCTGGTCGTCCTTGTCCTCGTGCTCTGGGTACAGAGTTGCCAGGAGGACAAGCGGCGGGACGCCTATCGGGACTATGTCAACGGCGTTGCGGAGGTGGCCCGGCAGTCCGAGCAGGTCGGCCGCCGGTTGAACGACGTGCTGACAACGCAGGCGATCCAGCCCGCCGAGCTCGACACGCAGCTCACCGGGCTCGTGCAGCAACAGACGATCATCGTGAGCCGACAAGCCCGCGGCCTCGACCCGCCGGGCCCGCTGCGGGCCGCCCACCAGAACATGATCGAGGCACTCCAGTTCAGAGTCGACGGGCTCGACGGTCTCGCCGCAGCCTTCCGCCGCACCCGCGGCACCGACGACGGGGCTGCCGCGGGAGCCCTACTCGTGCCGCAGGCACAGCGACTCGTCGCGAGCGACGTCATCTGGGACGACCTGTTCGCGAGACCGGCTTCGGAAGAGCTGCGCGATCAAGACGTGACAGGCGTCGAGGTTCCCGACTCGAACTTCGTGCAGACGCCCGATCTCGCCAGCAGGCGCACGATCGTGCAGATCTGGCAGCGGATCAACGGCAAGCCGGCGGCCGGAGGTGGGACCGGTGCCGGCCTGCACGGCAACAGCATCGGTGCGGTCACCGTGCTTCCCGCCGGCACGCAGCTGTCTGCCAGCGCGGAGAACAAGATCGTCGCCTCGACCGATCTGGCCTTCCGGGTTGCCGTCGAGAACACCGGCGACAACCAGGAGGTCGACGTCGAGGTGACGCTGACGATCCAGCAGACGCCGACACCGGTCACGAAGACGCAGAAGATCGACATCATCAATCCGGGGGAGGTCAAGAGCGTCACGTTCCGCGACTTCCCCTCGATCGACTTCGCCGAGCCGCGCACACTGCGAGTCGACGTCGAGCCCGTGCCCCAGGAGGCGGTCACGGAGAACAACTCGCAGGAGTACCGGGTCATCTTCTCGTTCGAGTGACGGTCGAGCTCGCCGCCGCATTTGCCGCCGCGGCGGCTGCCCTCGTCGCGCTCGTTCTCTGCGTCTGGCTCTGGACACGGCTGCGCCGGCTCCGGGAGGCCCAGCGTGTGGTCCTCGGCGGCTCGAAGTCCGACCTCGTCGACTTCGCGGTCTCGCTGCAAGGGCGCATCGACGATCTCCACGGAGCGCTCGACGAGCTTGCCGCGGCGCTCTCCCGCGTCGACCGCCGCGTCGATGGATCCGTCACGAACACCTCCGTTGTCCGCTACGACGCCTATGCCGGCACCGGCGGTCACCAGTCGGCCTCCTTCGCCTTCCTCGACTCGACCCGCACAGGCACCGTGCTGACCGCGATCCAGGGACGTGATTACGCGCGGCTCTACGTGAAGGAGCTCACCCGCGGACGCGCCTCGGTAGCCCTCTCACCGGAGGAGCTCGAAGCCGTCGAGCGCGCGATGGCGCGCTGAGGTCGCCCACCATGTGGTTGGTACATTTGGGGTGAGTTGCAACAGGTCCTCGTCCTGAATGCGAGCTACGAGCCGTTGAACGTCTGCACGGTTCGGCGTGCGCACGTGCTCGTCTGGAAAGGGAAGGCCGAGGTGATCGAGAGCCTGCCGCGCCTGCTGCACTCGGCGACGGACACCTACGTCTGGCCGCACGTGATCCGTCTCGTCTCCTACGTGCGCGTGCCCCGTGCGATCCAGCGGAAGATCTCTCGCCGCGCGCTCTTCGCCAGGGACAACTGGCGCTGCGTCTACTGCGGCACGAGCGGCGGCCGGCTGACGCTCGACCACGTCATTCCACGCTCGAAGGGAGGCGACTCGGTCTGGGAGAACGTCGTCACCTCCTGCGCTCCCTGCAATCTTCGGAAGGGCAACCGGCTGCTCGAGGAGGCCGCGATGACGTTGCCCACGCCGCCGCGACCGCCGGCGCCCGTGCTCTTCATCCGTCTCGCAGCGCCGGACATCCCGGCCACCTGGCACCGCTATCTGCCGGGGTTCGAGAGCTCGTCGACCGCGGCCGCCTAGGAGATAGTTCTCAGCTGGCCGCCGGGTACGAGCCGAAGACCCGTAGCTCGCGGGTGAGGCCGCGCACCTCGGCAAGTGCCGCCGCGATGTTTCCATCGAGCGGGTGACCACCGAGGACGGCATCGAAGCGGTAGCGGAACGCCGAGTCGGGAATCGGACGCGAGACGAGCTGGACGAGGTCGATTCCGTGTCGCGCGTAGGGCTCGATGGCACGATGGAGAGCTCCCGGCCGGTGGTCTGTGACGAACGAGAAGGCCGTGCGCCAGGCGCCGTCAGGCGGGTCGAGCCGTGTGTACGGCGCCACCGCCACGAAGCGGGTGAACGCCTCAGGATGGTCGCCGACGTTGCCCGCGATCACGGTCAACCCGTAGAGGCGGGCCGCGCGTTCGCTCGCGATCGCCGCGACGGTCGGATCCCGGAGCTCGGCCACCTGCGCGGCTGCGTCCGCGGTCGTCCCTGCTGCGAGCGTGCGGACCTGCGGCATAGCGGCCAGCAGGCGCCGGCACTGGTCGAGAGCCACCGGGTGCGACCGGATCTCGCGGATGCGCTCGAGCGGAAGCGTCTCCAACCCGACCAGGCAGTGGCGGATCGGCAGGATCGTCTCGGCCGCAATCGAGAGGGCCGAGCCGTAAAGGAGGTCGTGCGTCTCCGCGACAGGGCCGGACAGGGAGCTCTCGATCGGCAGGACGCCGAACTCGACGATGCCGGACGCCGCCGCCTCGATCACCCCCGAGAAGCTCGGCAGGGCTGTCGGGCTCACGCCGGGGAACAGGCGCTCGCACGCAGCGGCGCTGTGCGCCCCGTCGCGCCCCGGATAGGCGACGGCCACTACGCCGCCCATCCCGGCCCCTGTCCCGGTCTCGGTTGTCCCAGCGTCAGGGAAAGAAGCTTCTCGCAGCGAGCGCAGACGGTCTGGGACGCGCCCTTGTGCGTCGCGCGCTGCACGGGCAGCGGGCTCGTACACGTGCACGACGTGGATTCGGATGGTTCTTGCATGTCTCTGCGCCTTTCTCGTCGCCGGAAGATCATCTGCCGCCTCTCGTGTTGTCGTTAGCTAGCCGGCGCCGAGGCGGAGGGCGAAACGCCGGCTAGCGCGCAAAGACGCGCACGTCGACGACGAGAATGAGGTTCTGCTTCGTCGCATACGTGCGGGGCGCCATCAGACTTCTCACGATAGGCGAACAGTCATCCACGTTCAAGAGGCAGATCGCGGCCCGACCACTCGCTCCACGAGCCCGGGTAAAGCCTGGCGTCCGGCCTCCCGGCCTGCGCAAGCGCGAGCAGGTCGACGCAGGCCGTGACCCCGGAGCCGCAGTAGACGACGATCTCGTCCGCCTCCAGCAGCTCCGGCGGCAGCGGGACCGCTTGCGCGAAGTACAGGTTTCGTGCTCCCGGAATACGACCCGCTACCTTGTCGATCGGCTCCGCCTCACCTCGAAAGCGCTCAGGAGCGCGAGCGTCGAGGAGCAGCAGGCGAGGATCGTGAAGACGCTCGAGCAGCTCCTCAGCCGTGGCGACGTCGTCCTGCCGAGGGTGTGCCCTGAACGCGGACGCCTCGATCCGCTCGGGCACAGTCGAAAGCGGCCCCTGCCAGGCATCGAGCGGGATCACGGCAGCGCTGTCGTGACCGAAGTGCCGCAGTAGCCACCACAGCCGCGCTGCCCAACCGGTCCCCTCGTCGTAGGCGACGACGAGCGTCTCCGGGCCGATGCCGGCAGCCGAGGCCCACGAGGCGAAGGCCTCGGCGCTCGGCAGCGGGTGGCGCCCCCCGCCCCGGGTGCCCGTGAGGTTCGCTTCCGGATCGGCCTGCGCGGCACCGGGCAGATGACCAGCGAGGTAGGTCTCGCGGTCGCGGCAGTCGACGAAGCGCACGTCCATCGCCCGCGAGTGTGACGGAATCGCGGCCGGCGTCGTATCCGGGACATGAGACGACTCACGATCATCGTCAGCAGCTTGCTTGCGCTCGCGGCCGTCGCGGCCGTGACGCGGCCCGGCGAGGCCCCGGCTGCCGCCGGGGACCTGGAGAACAGGGTCACCGTCCAGGGCACCGCATCCATCACCGCCGTGCCCGACCGCGCCACGCTCTGGGTGGGCGTTGAGAGCCAGGGCGACTCCGCCCGTGCCGCGCTGGCCGCCAATGCGGCCGAGATGCGACGCGTGCTCGCGGCGCTGCGCAGCGCGGGCGCCACCGACCTGCAGACGCAGTCCGTCAGCCTCTCGCCGCGCTACGTCGAGAGCGGAGGCATTCAGGGGTACTCCGCGCACAACTCGGTCTCGGCATCGATCATGCAGCTTGCGCGCGCCGGAGCGGTCATCGACGCGGCCGTCGCCGCGGGCGCCAACCAGATCTCGGGGCCGACCCTCGCCCACGGAGACACATCCGCGCTCTACCGGCAGGCGCTCACCGCCGCCGTCGCGGACGCTCGAACGAAGGCGCAGGCGCTCGCGACTGCGGCGAACGTGTCGCTCGGCCGCGTGACCGCCATCGTCGAGAGCGGTGCGGCTCCGGCTCCGTTGCCGTTGGCCGCGGCGAAGGCGGCCGACGAGTCCGTCTCGACGCCGATCGAGTCCGGCGAGGGCGAGATCGGCGCGACGGTCTCGGTCACCTTTGCGATTACCTGAGCGACGCCGGGGGCGGCCACGCTGTCGCAGTCCCTACCGTTCGCCGAGCGTGCCCTAATGCCCGCAGCCGCGAGAACCTGATCAGGCCGTAGCATCGTCGCTCTATGGATGCCCACCGGCGCCGTACGCTGACGCTCGTCGCAACGATCCTCGGCTCCGGGATCGCACTCCTCGACGGCACGATCGTGAACGTCGCGCTCCCGGCGATCGAGCGGAGCCTCGGCGGGGGCCTCGCCGGCCAGCAATGGGTCGTGAGCGCGTACCTGCTCACGCTCGGCTCGTTGATCCTGCTCGGGGGATCGCTCGGCGACGTGTACGGCGAGCGGAGGATCTTCGCGCTCGGGATCGCGGGCTTCGGGTTCGCGTCCGTGCTGTGCGCCCTCGCGCCGACGATCGAGACCCTCGTAGCCGCCCGCGCGCTTCAGGGGATGACGAGTGCGCTGCTCACGCCCGCCTCTCTCGCCCTGATCGCGACGACCTTCGAGGACGAGCAGGAGCGTGGCGGGGCGATCGGGACCTGGACTGCCTGGGCGGGGATCGCGGCCGTGATCGGCCCGCTCGCAGGCGGCTGGATCGTCGACGTCACGACGTGGCGCTGGATCTTCGGCGTCAACGTTCCCGTCGTCCTTTTCACGCTCGTGTTGATCTCTGTCGCCGTCGAGGCGGACGGCCGGCAGCAACGGCGCGAGCGCCGCATTGACATCGTCGGGGGCGCGCTGGCCGCCGTCGGCCTCGCCGGGCCCGTCTTCGCGCTCGTCGAGCAGCCCTCGCGCGGCTGGCTCGACCCGGTCGTCCTCGCCGGCCTGATCGGCGGAGCGGCAGTGCTCGCCGCCTTCGTGCTGTGGGAGTTGCGCGCGAAGGACCCCATGCTCCCCTGTGGTCTCTTCGCCCGACGGAACTTCACCTTCGCCAACCTCGAGACGTTGCTCGTCTACGCCGGCCTCTCGTCGCTCTTCTTCTTCCTGACGATCTACCTGCAGCAGGGCGCCGGCTACTCCGCGCTCGCGAGCGGCCTCGTCGCCCTCCCCGTCACAGTCATCCTGTTTCTCCTCTCGCGCCGCATGGGTGCCCTGTCCGCACGGTTCGGCCCACGGCTCTTCATGGGGGGCGGGCCTCTCGTCGCCTCCGTCGGCGTCCTGCTCCTCGTCCGGATCGACGAGGACGTCGACTTTGCTGTCGACCTGCTCCCGCCGATGCTGCTCTTCGGGCTCGGGCTCGCGATGACGGTCGCCCCCCTCACCGCCACGGTGATGGCCGACGCCCGTCGCGGCGACACTGGCATCGCCTCTGGGGTGAACAACGCTATCGCGCGCGTCGCGGGGCTGGTCGGCATCGCCGGCGTCGGCGTGGCTGTGGCGAGCCGCTCCGGAGCGGAGCTCGACCTCGACGGCTTCAGGATCGGCATGATCCTTACCACGGCGCTCATCGCAGCGGGCGGGACGATCGGCCTGATCGGGATCCGCAATCCTCGCCGAGTTGCGCAGGTGGAGGAGCCGCTGGTATCGTCGCGGCCGTGAAGCTCCTCACCCACATCTAGGTCACCCGCTGCCGCGGCCCCCCGCAAAGCGGGCGGCGCGTGCTGTGGTCCTGGAGTTCTTGGTGTGACGTTGGAGGAGTTCGATGAGCGAAGTAGTCGAATTAAACGAGGTCGTTCGGGCTGGCGGCGCGCCGCCAGCCGTCGACGTCCGCGAGTTGCGCAAGGAGTTTGTCCGCCGCGACAAGAAGGCGGGCCGCTTCGCGCGCAAGCGTCGCGCCGCCATCGAGGGCGTGACATTCACGATGGAGCGCGGCGAGTGCGTCGCGATCCTGGGTCAGAACGGCTCCGGGAAGTCGACGCTCGTCCGGTTGCTGTCGACGCTCCTCCTCCACGACGGGGGCAGCGCGACCGTGTTCGGGCACGACGTCTTCACGAATCCGCGAGCAGTGCAGAAGCTCGTCAACCGTGTCTCGGTCGAGGCGTCGTTCTTCAAGAAGATGTCCGCGAGCGAGAACCTCGGCTACGCGGCGCGCTTCTACGGCATGGGCCCCAGGGAGACCCGCGACCAGATCCCCGAGATCCTCGGCCGGGTCGGATTCCCCCCGGACCGGCGCAGCGAGCCGATGGAGAATCTCTCGCGCGGGATGCAGCAGAAGGTGGCGCTCGCCCGGGCGCTCCTGACGAGCCCCGTGCTGCTGCTCCTCGACGAGCCGACGACCGGCCTCGACCCCCGCTCCAAGCTCGAGGTCCAGGACTTCATCCGCGAGGTACGGACAAAGCACGACGCCACGATCCTTCTTTGCACCCACGACCTCGACGAGGCCGAGGCGCTCGCCGACCGGATCGGTATCCTCGACCGCGGCCGCCTGCTGATGCTCGAGCCCGCGGAAGACCTCAAGCGCCGCTACGACGCAGAGACCCTGGAGCAGGCCTTCTTCACCGCCACCGGCCGCACGTTCGAGGACGAGGCTGCAGAGGATGACGACGAGGATCGAGAGGTGCTGGCATGAGAGCCATGGCCTTGACGATGAGGCACCAGCTGATCGGCCTCGGCGGCGTCGTCGAGCGCAACGTCTACCTGACCCGACGCTACATCTGGTGGGACGTCGCCTTCATGGTCTGGACGATCGCGAACACGCTCACGATCGTCTTCATCGCGAAGGGGTTCGAGGCGACGGGCGGGTCGATCGACGTGACGCGCGCCACGACCACACTGCTGATCGGCGCCGTCGTCTGGGCCTACCTCGGCATCATCTTCGAGTTCCTCACCGAGACGGTCGCCTGGGAGCGCTGGGAGGGGACGATCGAGTACACCTTCATGGCGCCGCTCTCGCGGGCGATGCACCTCGGGGGCAGCGGCGTCTTCGCCGTCCTCTACGGGCTGATCCGGGCCGCGGTGCTCTTCGTGGTCGTCGCGCTCTTCTTCGGGCTCTCGATGCCCGACGCGAACTTCGTCTCCGCCCTGGTGCTGCTCGTGATCGCCTCCGTCTCGTTCTTCGGGATCGGGATGATGACGGCTGTGCTGCCGCTGATCTCGCCCGAGAAAGGGGCTCAGCTCGGCTTCGTCGGCCAGGGAATGCTGCTCGTCGTCTCGGGGGTCTACTACCCGGTGAGCGTGCTGCCGACCTGGATGGAGTGGCTGTCGACGATCTCGCCGGCAACGTACGCGCTCCGCGGCATCCGCGCCTCGATCCTCGACGGTGCCGGCATCGCCTGGGCCGACGTGTGGCCGCTGCTCGTGATCGGCGCGTTCTCGATCCCGCTCGGGCTCTACATCTTCTCGATCGGCGAGCGCTACGCCAAGAAGCACGGGAAGCTCAAGCGGTCGGGGTAGGCGTCCCTCGCGGCACGAACAGGAGGAGCGCGAGCGGCGCGGCGAGCAGGAGCCACAGCGCGGCGCCGAGGCCGAAGCGCTCTGCCAGAGCCGCTAGTCCGAGAGGCAGCAGGGCGTTCAGCGGGAACAGCGCGCCGACCGTCAACACGAGCCCGCTCCCCCCGCCGAGCGCGCCGTAGAGGCGCGCCTGCAAGACCGGGTACCAGCCGGCGTTGACGAGCGCGATTGCGGCGACGAGGACGAGCTTGAGCTCGATCGTCGGAGCAAGGAGGAACGCGACGAAGAGGCAGCCGCTCAGGGCTGCGCTCGCACGCAGGTAGCGCAGACCGTCGAGCCGCCGCAGCAGCGGGATCATCGCAGCGGCCCCGACGAGGCCTCCTCCACTCACCACCGCGACGGCCAGGCCAGCGGTCGCTCGAGAGCTTCCGACAGCATCGACGAAATACAGCGCCAGGAAGCCAAGGAACACGTCGAGCAACAGGTCGGAGAGCTCGAGCAGGAACAGCCAGCGGAAGACCTCTCGGCGGCCGATCGCCCGTAGCGCCGCCCGGAGCCGGGGGCGCTCGTCCGCAACTGTGGGCTCGGGCCAGCGACGAAGCAGGAGGACGAGGGCGAGCGCGACTGCGGCGAAAGCGGCGAAGAGCGGGCGCCAGCCGAGGCCGGCCCAGGCGGACGCAGCCAGAAGCAGGGGGCCGAGGACGACGCCAACGGCGCCGGCGAAGGTCCAGCGCGCCATGTTGTGCTCTCTCCGGTTGGGCTGGAGATCCATCAGGGTGGCCTGCGAGAGCGAGACGAACGCCCCGGAGGCCGGGTAGAGGAGGCAGAACGCCAGCAGCAGGAGCCAGAATGCCGGCGCACCGGCGACCACGGCCAGCGCGATCGCGAAGCACACGCCGCCGCCGACGATCAGCACACGCCGCCGCCACGTCACCGACGCGACGCCGAGAACCGGCTCCACCACGAGCGAGACGAGGCTCGGGACCGAGAGCAGCAGCCCGATCTGCATGTACGACAGCGCGAGGTCGTCGCGGATCAGCGGCCACGCGGCCTCGCGTGCCCCGAAGACGAGCTCGTCGAGCAGCTCGATCGCTAGCAGCGTCATGACGACGCTGCCGAGCGATCGACGGATCAGGAGTTACCAGGGAGGATGCGTACGCATGAGTTGAGTGTAGAGGTGGAGGCCGACCGATCGTGTAGACTTGCGCAGTCTTTCGTGGCGATGCTGCCTCGGACGCGGATCTCTCCGCCTCCGGGGCTTTTTTGTTGGCAAAGGAGGTCAGACGCATGGCGATGGTGGAGAGCGAGCACCGGGCGACCTCGGATCCCGAGTCGCGCCAGCGGGTGCTGAAAGAGATCGAATCGAAGAAGGTCGCGTACGTCCTCTTCTGGTTCACAGACCTCGAGGGGCACCTGAAGAGCTTCGCGATCACCCCCGCAGAAATCGAGGCGGCACTCGACGACGGGATGGGCTTCGACGGTTCCTCGATCACGGGCTTCAACGCGATCGAGGAGTCCGACATGGTCGCCATTCCCGATCCCGAGACCTTCCAGCTGATGCCGTCGCGCGAGGGCGAGGCGATCGTCGGCCGGATGATCTGCGACGTCGTCACCCCCGACGGTGAGCCGTACGAGGGAGACCCGCGCTTCGTCCTCCGCCGCGCGCTCGAGCGGATGAAGGAGATGGGGTTCGACACCTTCAACGTCGGTCCCGAGCTCGAGTACTTCCTCTTCAGGGACAACAAGGGCACGGAGACCCTCGACGAGGGCGGCTACTTCGCGATGACGGCGCTCGACGCGGCGACGGAGTGGCGGAACGACACGATCCAGGCGCTCGAGGCGATGGGAATCCCGGTCGAGTACCACCACCACGAGGTGGCGCCGTCGCAGCATGAGATCGACATGCGCTACTCGAACGCGCTCGACATGGCCGATTTCACGGTCACCTACCGGCTGATCGTCAAGGAGATCGCCGCGAAGAACGGCGTCTACGCCACGTTCATGCCGAAGCCGCTCTTCGGCGAGAACGGCTCGGGGATGCACACGCACATGTCGCTCTTCACGGAGGACCGCAACCAGTTCTTCGACGCGGACGACCCGTACCACCTCTCGGCGGTAGGGAAATCGTTCATCGCCGGGTTGCTACGCCACGCCCGCGAGCTGTCCGCGATCTTCGCGCAGTGGGTGAACTCCTACAAGCGGCTCGTGCCGGGCTACGAGGCGCCGGTGTACTGCGCCTGGTCGCAGCGGAACCGCTCCGCCCTGATCCGGATCCCGCTCTACAAGCCGGGCTCGGAGCAGGCGACGCGCGCCGAGATCCGCTGCCCCGATCCTGCGTGCAACCCGTACCTCACGTTCGCCGCGCTCTTGCATGCGGGTCTGGAGGGAATCGAGCGGGGTTACGAGCTCGAAGAGCCGATGGAGACGAACCTCTACCACCTCTCTCCGGCGCAGCGGAAGGAGCGTGGAATCGTGTCGCTTCCGGAAACACTCGGCGAGGCGGTCGAGGCGCTCGCGGGATCGGAGCTGATGCGAAAGGCGCTCGGAGATCACATCTTCGAGCGCTACGTCGAGCTGAAGCAGAAGGAGTGGGACGAGTACCGGATCCAGCTCACGCAGTGGGAGCTCGACCGCTACCTGGGCGTCTTGTAAGGGCTGGACACCGTCCGGCGAAACGGTCAAACTGAGCTCGAGGCTGCGCCGCTAGGCGAGCGGCGCGACCTTTACTGACGGCCGACTGCGGGCTCCCTCTGGGAGCCTGCGGTCGTTCACGGGGGAAACCATGTTTCCCCCGTGAGCCCCCTTCTTCTTCGGTGCGCCGCCTGAGCCGCGGTTGGGCTACGCGGGAATGAATCCCGCTTCGCCCGAGGATCGCAGCGACCGCAATGGCGTTTGCGCGCCGCTTCGCTCGCGCGAGGGGCCTCCGTGCAGGATGATCTGCACGTGACTTTGCCCCACGAGCCTGTCGTCGTGTGGCGGAAAGGCGCGGGCCCTTTCGACGGGCTCCGAGTCGGGCGCGTGCTCGTGTACGAGTTCGAAGTTCCTGAGGAGTACCTACGGCCCGGAGCTGACGCCTGCCAGCGGGTCTTCGTGCTCCTCGACGAGAACATTCAGCTGAACCAACCCGTCGTGTTCAGCCCGGACCAGCACGGGTGGTGGTACGTCGACCTCGTGCACATCGAGGAGGCTGACGACCAGATCGCCACGGGGCTCGGCGAGATCCCAATGAGCGGCAGGAACGCCCGGTAGGGAGTGCGCGGACGGGGAGCTAGAGGAACTTGCGGATCGACTCGCGGACGACCGAGAGGCCGATCACGCGCGTTGTCTGATCGATGTCGCCGATCGCCTCTGCCGGCACGAGGTGCCGCCGGCGCAGAAACCCCGAGCGGACGGCGAGGGCATCGGGAATGTCCGGCTGCGTGCCGTACATCGGCGACTCCACGTGTCCGACGTAGCGGCCCTCGGCATCGGCGACCATGAAGCCCTTGACGCTCTTGAGGTCGACGGCGACGGTGCTCATCCCGATGAACCTATTCGGCACCTATGAGCTTTTCCCTTAGGCCGACGTAAGGACTTTGTAAGTCCCCAGGGCGACCTCGCCTAGAATCGAGGAGGTGGACGCGACCGCCCGCCACCTGCGTCTGCTCACGGAGACGATCGCGGCCGTCAACTCGACGCTCGACCTCGAGGAGGTGCTCGGGCTCGTCGCCACCAAGGTCGAAGAGGCGCTCGCCGCGGACGCCTGCTTCGTCTACCTCTACGACGAGCGCGCCGGCGAGCTCGTCCTGCGCGCGACGCACGGATCTCGGGTCGAGGAGCTGACGCGGCGCCCGCGACTGCGGCCCGGCGAGGGAATCACGGGGACCGCGGCCGTGGAGCGCGCGCCGATCGCGATCGCTGCGAACGCGCACCTCGACCCGCGATTCAAGCAGTTCCCCAACCTGCCCGAGGACGAGTACGAGTCGATCCTCGCCGTGCCGATCCTGGCCCGCGAGAAGCTGGCAGGAGCACTGAACGTCCGCACCCGCGAGCCGCGCGAGTGGCAACAGCCCGAGATCGACCTGCTCGTCGCGATCGCCTCGCAGGTCGCGCACACGATCGAGCACGCAAAGCTCTATGCGGAAGCACAACGACGGGTGCACGAGCTCGAGGCGCTCGCGCGGATCTCGGAGGCGGTCTCCGAGTCGCTCTACCTCGAGGAGTCGCTCGAGGCGATCGTCAAGACCACGATCGCCGCAGTCGACGCAACCGGCGCGGCGCTCGTGCTCGAGGACGGCAAGATCGCCTGGCCAGAGGGCAGGGCGGGTGTCCACGCCGTGCGCCTGCCGCTCCGCTGGAAGCGCCGCCAGATCGGCGAGCTCGTCTGTGACCGTGACGAGCCCTTCTCGGAGGAGGACAGCCAGTTGCTGGAGGCGATCGCGCACCACGCCGCGGTCGCGCTCGAGCATGGACGCGCGGTGATGCGCGGCGTGCTCGCCCAGGAGATCCACCACCGCGTCAAGAACAACCTGCAGACCGTGGCCTCCCTGCTCCGGTTGCAGGCACGCGCAGAGGAGGTCGACCCGCGCAAGGCACTCACCGACTCCGTCAACCGAATCCTCGCGATTGCCGCCGTACACGAGGTGCTGACGGAGCACCGTGAGAACGACGTCGACCTCGCCCAGTTGATCGAACGGCTGCGCGCGATGCTCGTGCAGGGGCTCGTCGCGGGAAAGTCGGTCCAGGCGGCACTCCAGCCTGTCTCGCTCGCCGGCCAGCGCGCGACGGCGCTGGCGCTCGTCTTCTCCGAGCTCTTCCAGAACGCGCTCGAGCACGGCGGCTCGAGCGTGCGCATCGAGCTCGCACAGCGCAACGGCGACGTCACGCTCGCGATCACCGACGACGGGGGCGGCCTGCAGGGGAAGGGCGGCGGCACCGGACTGTCGATCGTCAGCGCGCTCGTCCGCGACGAGCTCGGGGGTACGCTCCAGCTCCTCGACGCCGGCGGCCTCCGCGCCGAGGTGATCTTCCCGGCGTGAGGCTCCCACACGAGATCCTCGTCTTCGTGCGCCGCGGTCAGCAGTTCCTCGTGCTACACCGATCCGAGCGGCAGGGCGCCTACTGGCACTCGGTCGCAGGAGGGGTCGAGCGCGACGAGTCGGCCGCGCAGGCCGCACGGCGTGAGCTCCGCGAGGAGACGGGGCTGGCGGCAGAGCCGGTGTCGACCGGCCAGGAGTTCACGTACGCTCCGGAGGCCTGGGAGGCGCATGCCGGCAGCGGAACGGTGCGCGTCGACTGCTTCGTGGTCGAGGCGCCGCGGGACTGGGAGCCGGAGCTCGACTGGGAGCACGATGACTACCGCTGGTGCAGCCTCGAGGAGGCGACCAGCCTTCTCTACTGGCCCGAGCCGAGGGAGCTGCTCAAGGAGCTGGCGCCTCGAGATCCACGACAACGTGCGTGATCGGCACGTCGAAGCGCTCGCGCGCCTGCCCGACGACGTTCCGCTCGAGCCAGTGCGAGCGGCCGTAGGGGTGAGTCGAGATCACGATCTCGTCCGCACCGAACGTCCGGAGCGCGTCACCGATCGCCTGCAGCGGGTCGCCGTCACCGACCTCGCCGCGCGCCACGACGCCGCTCCGCGCGAGCTGTGCGAGCGATGAGTCGAGGCGCTGCTGAGCCGCGGCGCGGGCCCCGTCCTCGTCCGAGGCCCAGTGCCTCAGCGGGGTGTTCAGCGCCGGGCAGACGACGAGCACCTGCTCTCGCACCCCCTCGGACCTCTGTCGCAGGACCTCGAGCAGCTCAGCGCCGCCGACCGTCTCGTTCGCGACCACGAGGATCCGGCGCTCGTCCTCGTCGCCTCGGTGAGCCACCGACGTGGGCTCGATCGGCTCGTTCGACCGCGATCCGAGCCAGCGCCAGATCACGACGGCGGTCAGCACGACGAACACGGCCAACCCCAGCCAGGTGTTGATCGTCGAGGCTGCGACGATCAGGGCGAAGTACCCGATCGTCAGCAGCAGGAAGCGATATGCCTCTGCCTCACTGCGGAACGGGTTCCGGGCCATGCTCTGCTAGATCAGGTAGATCGTCGCGTAGACCACGATCCACATGACGTCAACGAAGTGCCAGTAGATACCGGGGAGCTCCACACCGTGATGATGCTCCGGCGTGAAGTGCCCGCGGAAGGCACGGACGGTCGCCATCGCCAGCAGCGTGAGACCGATGAAGACGTGCGCGCCGTGCAGGCCCGTGAGGCCGAAGAAGATCGTGCCGAAGGAACCATCGCCCGGGTTGAAGCCGATGCGCGCATACTCGAGGATCTGCGTGAGCAGGAACGCGAGGCCCATGAAGAACGTGAGTACGAGCCCGGCCTGCAGCCCGGCCCGGTTGCCGCGCTTGATCGACTGCAACGCCCAGTGCATGGTGAAGCTCGAGGTGACGAGGATGGCCGTGTTCACGCCGGCCACGAAGACGGGCAGATGGAAGGGCTCGAGCGGCCATTCCGGGGCCTCCGGGTTGACGACCCGGACGAAGAAGTAGGCGGTAAAGAACGCGCCGAAGAGCATCGCCTCGGAGGCGATGAAGAGGAGCATGCCGAGCACCGTCGCGTCGATCCGCGAGCTCTTGTTCGCGATCGGCGGGCCGTGGTGGTGACTCGAATCGTGAACGACGAGATCCGCGTGTGCGCTCATGACGCCGAGCCGATCTGTGCGGGCTCGACGACCACGTGCTCGACGGGCACCTTCGCCTCCCGCTCCAGCCGACCGACCAGGTCGCGCCGAAGCCAGGACGAGCCGCGCTGCTCGGAAAAGGTCGAGACGAGGATCGAGTCGACCCGCTCGTCGCGCACGGCATGCATGGCGGCGGTGAAGGGGTCCGGGTGCGCGATCTGGCCGTGCACCTCGATCTCCTCGGCGCGCAGCTGGGTGAGCGCGGCGCGCAGGCGCCGTTCGGCCTCCGGATGCGAGCCCCGGTTCGGGTCGCTCTGAGGAGAGATGATCAGGAAGCTGACGCGCTCGCCCTCCTTGGCGTGCGCGCGGATGCGGTCGAGGAGCGGCTTCCCGAGCACGGTCTCGTTCGCGAGCACGAGCACATTCTTCGCGCCCACCCGCTCCGCGACGTCCGAGACGACGTGCTCGACCGGGATCTCGCCGGCCACACGCCGGATCTCGTCCAGGAGGTTCCTCCTGCGCCAGCCCGACTTCGCCTCGGGATGCGTCGAGACGATCAGCTCGTCCGGCTGCTCCTGTGCGATGGCGTCCTCGACGGCCGTGAGCGGCTCGCAGTCGATCACGTCTCCGATCGCCTGGATGCCCGCCTCGCGGAGCTTGTCGAGCGTCCGCTCGAGACGGCGGCCCGCGGAGGCCCGGCGCGTGTCGTCGTACACGACGTACCCTTCCCGGGGCACGTTCACGGGGGCGATCACGCGCACGAGAGCGTCTCCCCCCTCCGCGTGCCTGCGGACCGCCTCGATCAGCTCGTCGCCGGTCAGGGTCTCGTTGGCGACAACGAGCACCTTCTTCTTCTCGGCAGCGTTCAACGAACGGCCTCTCCCTCGCGCGCCCCGACGTCAGTACGGTCGCCGTTCAGGACGGCGTGGCGAGCGCCCGGCACGCCGTACTCGTACGGGCTGCCGACCACCTGCGGGATCTCGTCGAAGTTGAATACGGGCGGCGGCGAGCTCACCTGCCACTCGAGCGTCAGCGCCCGCCAAGGATTCGACCCTGCCCGCGGGCCACGGGTCCAGCTCGTGATCATGTTGTAGAAGAAGACGACCGTCGAGGCGCCGAGCATGAAGGAGAAGAGCGAGATCGCCATGTTCCAGTCGCCGAACTCGGCCGCGTAGTCGGAGACGCGCCGCGGCATCCCCCGCAACCCGACCCAGTGCATCGGGAAGAACGTTCCGTTGAAGCCGATGAACGTCAGCCAGAAATGCAGCTTGCCGAGCCGCTCGTTGTACATCCGGCCGGTCATCTTCGGGAACCAGTAGTAAATCCCGGCAAAGACTGTGAAGAGGGAGCCGCCGAAGAGCACGTAGTGGATGTGCGCGACAACGAAGTACGAGTCGGAGGCGGCGATGTCGATCGGCACCGCGGCGAGGAAGATCCCCGAGAGGCCACCGAGCACGAACATCGACAGGAAGCCGAGCGCGAAGAGCATGGGCGTGCGGAAGTGGAGCCTGCCTTCCCACATCGTCGCCAGCCAGGAGAAGACCTTGATCCCGGTCGGGACCGCGATGATCATCGAGGTCACCATCATCGGCACGCGCAGCCACGGTGCCATCCCGGCAACGAACATGTGGTGTGCCCACACCGAGAAGCCCAGCACCAGGATCGCCATCAGCGAGAGCGCCATCAGCCGGTAGCCAAAGATCGGCTTGCGGGAGAAGACCGCCAGCACCTCGGAGATGATCCCGAAGCCGGGCAGCATCATGATGTAGACGGCGGGGTGCGAGTAGAACCAGAAGATGTGCTGGTAGCCGAGCACGTAGCCGCCCTCGTCGACCGTGAAGAAGTTCGTGTGCATGATCCGGTCGAACATGACGAAGAACTGCGAGCCCGCGATGAACGGCGTCGCGATCACGACGAGCAGCGAGGTCGTGAAGTTCGCCCAGACGAGCAGCGGCATGCGCCAGAAGGTCATCCCCGGCGCCCGCATCGTGATGATCGTGACGAGGAAGTTGAGCGCGGTCATGATCGAGCTCGCCCCGGCCCACTGGACGCCCATGTTGAAGAACACCTGCCCGAGCGGTTGCTCGGAGGCGAGCGGCGCGTAGCTCGTCCAGCCGGTCGCGAAGGCGCCGCCGGGGACAAGGAAGCTCGAGACCATCATGATCCCCGCCACCGGGAGCAGCCAGAACGAGAGCGCGTTCAGGCGCGGGAACGCCATGTCCGGCGCACCGAGCATGAGCGGCACCGCGAAGTTCGCGAGGCCCGCGAACGCCGGGATGATGAAGAGGAAGATCATCAGCGCCGCGTGCATCGAGATCAGGCCGTTGAAGGTCTGCGTGTCGACGAACTGGAGATCCGGTCTCGCCAGCTCGGCCCGGAAGATCATCGCGGAGAACCCGGCGATCGTGAAGAAGACGAACGTCGTCACGAGGTACTGGACACCGATCACCTTGTGGTCTGTGTTCACCCGGAAATAGGCGCGCCAGCTCGTCGCGCCGTGACTCGAGTGGTCCTCCGGCCGGCTCGGCCGCCCCGAGATGTAGTAGAGCCAGTAGTCGAACGCCCCGATCCCGGCGAGGAAGCCGACCGGCATCGTAGTCAGGAACGCCACGACCGTGATCACGTCCCACTGGAGGATCGGGTCGTAGCCGCCGAGCCAGCGGAAGAAGACGACGAGCCCGAATCCGATCGCCCAGAAGAGCGACATCAACCACGCCGCGCGGAGGTAGCCGGGTGCTGTCAGCCGACGAAGACCGGTCGGCGGAGGCGCCGGTGCGTGATGGAGCTCGTGCGGGGCGTGGACTTCGGTCACTCGTTCCCGCCCAGATACTGCACGAGCGCGTCGAGCTGCTCGTCGGAGAGCGACGACTCGTAGGTCTTCGGCATCACGCCGGGTTGGTAGCCCTGAGCAACGACGGCGTCCGGATCCACGATCGACTGGCGGATAAAGTCGTCGGCCGCCACCCCGGTCGCTTCCGCGCGCGCCGCCACGTCGTCGAGAGAGGGTCCTACCTCGGCGTCCGTGCCGGCCGGCTCGAACGCGTGGCACCCACCACAGCCGGCAGAGGCGAACACCGCCTCGCCGTCGTTCTCGTCCTGTCCGCCCCCGGCCGCCTCGCGCTGGAGAAACGCGTTGTAGTCCTTGCGCTCGACCACCTGCACCCGCGCGCGCATCGTCGCGTGACCGAGGCCGCAGAGCTCGGTGCACATGAGCGTGTAGCTGCCCACCCGCGTCGGCGTGAGCACGAGGGTCGTCTCGACGCCCGGCACAGCGTCTGACTTCTGCCCCATCTCAGGAATCCAGAACGAGTGGATGACGTCAAGCGAGCGGAGCGTCAGCTTCACGCTCTGGCGCACGGGGAGTACGAGGCTGCCCGAGCGCACCGGGTCTTCACCCGGATACTCGAAGCTCCAGGCGAACTGCTGCGCCGTCACCGCGATCCGCAACGGGTTCGGCCCCGCGTCGTCGTTCTTCGCAAGCACGATCGCGCTGACGACCGAGATCGCGGTCACGAGCACCGCCGGAATCGCCGTCCAGTAGATCTCGAGGGCAGTGTGGCCGTGGATGGGAGGGCCGTCCCTGTCGTCGTCCGGATGGGCCCGGAACTTCAGCACCGAGTAGACGATCACGGCGGCGACGATCGAGAAGACGCCGATGCAGATGACGGTCGTGAACCAGAACGTGAACTCGATCCGGTCCATCTCCTCGGACGCCGACGTGGGCAGCCACGGGATCAGGACGGCGACGAGAGACGCGAGGATCCCCACGACGACGCCGTAGACCGTGATGCGGACGATCGAGCCCCTGCGCACCGCTGGCGAGCCTACACGAGCCCGCACCCGAAACGGCTCCTGATCCGTTCTATCCGACGACCCCCGAGCAATCGGGCAGCGCTTGAACCCCACCACTGACAAGGAGGATCGGAATGGGTCTTGGAGTGAGCATCTTCTTGATCGCGGTCGGCGCCATCCTGACCTGGGCGGTGAACGCGTCCGTCTCGGGCCTCGAGCTTGACACCATCGGTGTGATCCTGATGGTCGTCGGCATCCTCGGCCTCGTGCTGTCGATGATCTTCTGGTCCTCCTGGGGCGGCTTCGCGGGCGGAGCGGCCCGCCGCCGCACGACCTACGTCGACGAAGCGCCGTAGGGCCGAAGACGCCTCGCGTTTCGGTTACAAGGGTTTCGAGCCGCCGGTCGGCGTCAGCCGGCCGGCGGCCAGCGGTAGCTCGAAGGAGAAGGTAGAGCCTTCCCCGGGAACGGACTCCACCCAGATCCGTCCGTCCATGCGACGGACGATCTCGCGGGAGATGTAGAGGCCGAGGCCAGTGCCGCCGACACCGCGCGTCAGGTTCGGATCGAGACGGTAGAACTTCTCGAAGATGCGCGCATGCTCCCCCGCGGGGATGCCAAGACCGCGGTCGCTCACGGAGAACCGCATCCGGTTCTGAGCCGTCTCCACGAGCACTCTGACAGGCCCGCCGTCGGGCGAGTACTTGATCGCGTTCTCGACCAGGTTGACGAGCACCTGGCGTACCTTGTCGCCGTCGGCCGCCACCGGCCGGAGATCGGCAGGAGCCTCCAGCGTCAACTCGACCCCGTCCGGTAGATGGGCCCTCGCAGCGGCGACCACAGTCGAGGCGACGTCGCGCGCGTTCACCTGCGCGATCGAGACGTCGACGGTGTCGGAGTCGAGGCGGCTCGCGTACAGAATGTCGTTGACGATCCGCGCCAGGCGCTCCGACTCCCCCGCAACCACGCTCAGCATTGCCTCCCGCTGCTCTTCGCTAAGGGGGACGTCGTGGCGGCGTAGCGTCATTGCAGCGCCGTAGATGGCCGCGAGCGGTGTCCGCAACTCGTGCGACACGGTCGAGACGAAGTCACTCTTCAGCCGCTCGATCGCCCGCTCCTCGGTCAGGTCACGGAAGGCGTAGACCGTGCCTTGCGGAAACTCCGCGGCAGTCATCGACAACCAGAGCTCACGACCGTCGCTCTCGATCGGCAAGGTCTGTCCACGTTCCCCCACCTCGTCGAGCGGCCATGCGGCGAGCACCTCGGCGGCCGAGCGGCCGAGCACGTCTTCCTCGCGCAGGCCGGTGATGCGCTCCGCAGCTGGATTCCACAACCGGACGCTCTGCTCGCCGTCGAGCAGGAAGACGCCGTCCCGGACGAACTGGAGCGCCTGCGCTGCCTGTGCCCGTGCCTCCGCCTCGGCGTACAAGCGCGCGTTGTCGATCGCGACTGCCGCGCGGCGCCCGAGCTCTTGGGCAAGCTCGAGATCTGCTTCGTCGAAGCGGCCCGGAACGCGCGAGCCGAGGGTCAGCACGCCCAGCGCCTCACCGCGGGCGACGAGGGGCACGAACATCATGGATTGCGTCCCGATCCGCTCGAACGTGCTGCGATCGACCCCGAGCGTCTCCAGGTTGTCCACGAACTCGGACGTCACCGTCGCCACGAGCAATGGCTCGCCGCGGCCGAAGACCTGGGCCATGAGGGCCGTGGAGCCCTCGAGCGGGTACGAGGATGGCAGCGACCCGACGAACGGCTCGAGCTGTCGATCGGCGTGGGCGTAGCTCACCCGCTGGAGGGCCGCGCCCTCGGCGAGGTAGATGTTGCAGGATTCGGCGAAGCGCGGTACGACGACGCGGGCCACTCGCTTGAAGATCTCGTAGCGGTCGAGAGACGAGGAGAAGAGCGATCCCGCCTCGGCGAGGAGCCGCAGCCGCTCGTCGGCGCGCCTTTGCCCGGTGACCTCCATGATCACCGCGCCTACCCCTGTGATCTCCCCGCTCTCCGAACGAACGGGGTAGTAGCTCGAGATCCAGTGCCGGCGGTCGCCCGAGGCGAGCGCCGGATCTCCGGTGGCCTCGTCATGCGTGACGGGTTCGCCGGTCTCGAGCACCCGCCGGTAGAGCGGCTCGAGCGAGGACGCGAGGTCTGGAATAACCTGATCAAGGGTCTTCCCGATGTGGTCTTCGACCGGCATCGCGTTGAGGTCGGCGAGCGCATCGTTCAGGCGGACGAAGCGCAGGTCACGGTCCCAGAAGCCGATCCCGACAGGGGCCGAGACGAGCAGGGTCTCGAGCTGCGCGTACGACTCGCTCGCTTCCGTGGAGAGGCGCGCATTCTCGACCGCGAGGGCGATCCTGCCGCCCACGACGCGAGCGAACGCAACGTCCTGGCGCGCGAAGCGACGGCCGGAGGAGCCCGTGCCCAGTGAAAGGGACCCGATGGTGCTGCCGCGGGCGACGCACGGGACGACCAGGTACGACGACGGCTGCAGCTCGCGATAAAGCCCCAGGTGCTCGTCGTCGAGAGCCGCATCCTCGAGCACCGAGTCGTCGGCGTGCTCGATCAGCAGCGGCTCGCCCGTGGTCAGCACCCGTGTCGCAGGATGACGCGGGTTCCCCTCCGGTGGAAAGCGGCGCCTGATCTCCCGAAGCAGCTCCTCCTGCCCGGGGTCGGCGTGACGAAGGAGCGCCTGGCGCAGACGGCCATCCTCACCGATCAGGTCGACGATGCAGTAGTCGGCCACGGCGGGAACAAGCAGATCGGCGACGCCGGCGAGCGTCGCCTCGAAATCGAGCGAGGCCGCGAGCAGCGCGCTCGTCTCCCCGAGCAGCCGAACGTGCTCCCCGGCACGCATCCGGTCTGTGACGTCGTGGATCGTGTTGACCGCGAGCTTGACCACGCCGCCCGGCCCGAGCACCGGCCCCGAGCTCACGATCGACCAGCGCTCCTCGCCGGTTGCTCGCAGCCGGTAGCAGACGGTCCGCTCCGTGACCTGACCGCGAAGCGCGGCGCGGCCCGGCAGCTCTTCGAGCGGCAATGGCCGCCGCTCCTCGTCGAGGATCTCGAAGCGCTCTAGGACGTTCCCCAGGGGTGCTGAGAGGAACTCGGCGGCGGAGCCGAAGCCGACGAGCCTCGCGGCGGCATCGTTCGCGTAGATGACTGCGCCGCTCGGGTCCTGCGCCGTGACTCCGGCGGCAACGGCACCCAGGATCGCCTGCAGCTCCGCTAGCGAGTCGCGCAGCTCCCCCTCGCGCAGGCTCGCGTCGGCCGCGTCGTGCTGTTCGCCTTCTCGGACGGACATCTACCAGCAGTCTCCCGTGGCCGATTGCTTCGAATCGTATCCCGCTCTGCCGCCGCCCTCGGCCGAAGCGAGATCGGGGGACGGCTACAATCGCCGCCGCGGGCCGTTAGCTCAGCTGGTAGAGCAGGGGACTCTTAATCCCAAGGTCGAAGGTTCGAATCCTTCACGGCCCACTCCATAAAATCCTGCAAATGAGGATAGTGCCGAGTCAGGGTCTCGGCGTTGACTCGCTCGCTGGTAACAGGATTCGTAGCTATCGCTAAGGCTTCAGACGCCAGCCGCGGCCCACGACCAGCGCGCTGACCGTGAACGTAGCGGCCGCGGCAAGCGCTGCGACACCGAGCGAGAGGCCGACCGAGCGCTCATGGAACCCCGTAAAGCCGTAGCGTGTCGCGTCGACGAGATAGTAGATCGGGTCGAGCCGAGTCAGCGTCGACCACGGCTGGTCGAGGGTGCGCGCGGAGTAGAAGACGCCGCCGAGGAGGGCGAGCGGCGTGACGACGATCGCTGCCACGAAGCTGTGCTGGTCGAAAGTCTCAGCCCACACGCCGACGATCGTTCCGAGCGCGGAGAAGACGAGCGCCGTCAAACCAAGGGCCGCGACGGCGACAAGCGGATGAGCAACCCCATCTGCAAAGGGCGCTCCCCCGATTGCGATGACGAGGGCCGCCGCGAGGGCACGAACGACCGCGCCGGCCATGTAGGCGGTCACCAGCTGCCACGCCTGCAGCGGCGCCATCAGCGCGTCTTCGATGTAACCTTCGTTCTTGGCCTGGAAGAGACTCGTGCTTGCGTTCGCAACCGACTGGGAGGCGACCGTCATCACGAGCAGTCCCGGAAAAATGAAGGCTAGGTACTCCAGGCCCTCGATCTGGCGGATGCGCTCACCGAGGGCGCCGCCGAACACGGCCAGAAAGAGAACGGCCGTGACCACGGGTGGCAGGATCGTCTGCGTCCACAAGGCCAGCACGCGCCGCACCTCGCGCCCGGCGAGCGCGAGCGTCCCCCGCCGCTGGGCAACGTGAAGCGTCGCTTCGCTCACCGCATCGCCTGCAGGTATGCGTCTTCGAGACGCTCGCCGCCGAAGCGCCCAACGAGCTCGGCGGGGCTGCCCTCGATCAGGATGCGGCCGTTGCGAATGAAAGCGACCCGTTCACAGAGCGCTTCCGCCTCCTCGATGTAGTGCGTCGTCAGAAGCACCGTCGTCGCCTCTTCATGCAAGCGGCGCAGGTACCGCCAGAGCTCATGCCGCAGCTCGAGATCGACGCCCGCCGTCGGCTCGTCGAGGATCAGCAAACGCGGACGGTGCACGAGCGCGCGCGCGATCAGAAGACGGCGCCGCATCCCGCCAGAGAGCCGGTGCGGCTTGGTTTGCGCCTTGGTTGTCAGATCGAAAGCGTCGAGGAGCTCGTCCGCGCGCTCGCCGGCTTCTTGCCTGCGCAGGCCGAAGTAGCGACCGTGGTAGGTGAGCACCTCGCGGGCGGTCAGGAAGCGGTCGAGGTGGATCTCCTGTGGAGCGAGGCCGAGAAGCAGGCGGGCCCGCCGGTCGGTCACGGCGTCATGACCGAAGACGAAGAGCTTGCCCGCGGGCGCGCGCACGAGACCCGCGGCGGCGCCGATCAGCGTCGTCTTACCCGCCCCGTTCGGACCGAGCAGGCCGAAGAACGAGCCGGCCGGAACACGAAGCTCGAGCGCGTCGAGGGCATGCGTGCCGTCGGCATACACCTTGCTCAGGCGGTCGACGAGGAGCGCCGGGCGAGGGTCGGCCAACGACGAGACGCCGCCGCTCACCGGAGGATCAGACCAGCTTCCGCGATCTCGTTAGCCTCCCGACGAGCTAAGCAGCCGAAGCTTCTTCGGCCTGGATCTCGCGGCAGAACACGAGGCAGGCGCTGCAGATAGCCAAGTCCCCGCTCGCATGCAAACCCTCCACCTGCCCGGCCGTCTTGCCACAGAAGCTGCATTCCGTACCGGAGGTCTGATCGGCTAGGAGGAACCCAGCAGCGTCCCCGGCAGGCCGACGCCCGGCGATCCGGCTGGCTACCTCCACGCATGCCTCGCAGATCAAGACGCCCGGTCCGGCGACTAGGTGGGCGACGTCCGAACCCGGTCGGTGGCAGAACGAACACTGCAGCGAGGCGCGCCCGACCCGACGGAAGAGTTCCTTCTCATCCACTCCGAGCCCCCCCAAAACCTCCGTCGCAAGTCCCTTGACGCGCACGATCCCGAGCAGGAGGTGCTCGCTCGAGGCAACCGGCCGCCTTTGCGCCTTCGCCTCCTTGACGGCCAAATCGAGAGCGCGCTTCAAACGAGGCAGCAAACACAACGGACCCCGCGAATGTGCTGCACCCTCTGCCTCCCCGAGCCGCTCGGCCAGTTCGCCGCTCGCTCTCCCGAGGGTGACCCCGAGCGAGGCTAGAACCTGCGCGGCTAGCGTCTCGGTCCGCAACAGCCCCAGCAGGGCGTGCTCGGTGCCAAGGTAGTTGTGGCCGCGGGAGTACGCCTCCTCCTGCGCCAGCGAAAGCACTGCTCGAGTCTCGGCGTCGAAGCGAGCGCCGAAGACGCGATCGGTCCAATACGTTTGCGGCTCTCCGCAGTCTCCTCGGCGTGCAAAGCGGGACAAGAGCTTGCCCCGGCCTCCCCGTACTCCTTCCCCGCCGGCGGCCTCGACCATCTGGTGAATGCGCTGGTGGCTGAGCCCCAGCGCCTCGGCGATCTCCCGCATCGACCCCCCGGCGGCATGCAGTCGCCGCACTGCTAACTGGTAGTCCGCACGAGCGAGCTCCATCTGGTGCTGCGACTCGATCAACCGGGCGCGTGTCTCTCGAGCCTCGGCCAAGTGCTGCTTCTCAAGCATGACTGTCCATACATTATAGACAGCTGTCTATGCTGGTAGACAAGGACGACCGGGGCTTGCATGAAGCTAGGAGGGCTTCACGCACCGCAAGCCGGCACGGCGCGCCGGCCGACACCTGCGCAGTGGAGACTTCAGGCTGCCGTCTCCGAGCTCTCAGGAGCCCTGAGCACGGGCCAGCGGTCCGTCAGGTAGGCGTCCAGTTCTTCGGGCGGCATCGGGCGACTCGAGTTGTTCATGCGGACGAAGAACACGCCGTCGCCTTTGCTCGTCTTCGCCCACACGGGCCGCGACGACCTCGCCACGTCCAGCCGGCAGATCTCGACGCCGGCGTGCGTGACGACTCGCGCGCGCGTTCTCATGACGGCAGCGGCGCCCAGCGAGTTAGCCAGGTGCGTCGTGAGCCAGTTGACGAACCCGTCGCCGTTGGGCGGCTTGACGTTCGCGTAGTCGAGCTCGAGGCCGACGAGCGAGCGCTCCGGGCCCACGCCGATCAGGAGCGTCCCGCCCTCGCAGTTGAGGAACGCCGCGACGGTCTTCACGATCGCGTCCTCGAGCGCAGGATTGCGACGCTGCTCGCGAAGGTCCCAACGCGCCGTCGACTTGAACTCGACGGCATCGTCCTCGTCGTTGTCGATGAGCTCGTCGATCGATCTCGCGAAGGTCGGCGCCTCGCCGCGTAGGTGCTGGGCGACGAGCTCGGCGAACTCCGCGTCCGAGCGGATCCTTCGAACGACCGAATCGGTGATCTCGTCGATCGCGGTGTCCGCGCTCGGCGCCTCCGGGGTTGCAACGCGCGCTGCCTCCTCGTAGACGCTGGCGCCGTCGTCGCCGTAGGCCGTGCACACGTGGTCGAAGACAGCCTGCACCTTGGCGTCGTAGACGGGTCGCGGATACGGCTCGGCCGGAAGCTCGTCGAGGACGTCGCGGATCGCGACGCGCACGTCGGCCATCGTCTCCGCCTTGTGCCGCCAGTCGAGTACGAGCCTCTCGTGAACGTGCGCGAGGAGGCGCTTCGCGACCCCTTTCACCCGCTCACGCTCGTCCTCCGTGAGGGCGGGCTCCGGCTTGGTCAGCAGGTCGAAGACGGCGAGCTCCTCCTCGCTCAGATCCTCGGTCGCGGTCCGCAGCTCCTCCTCGGAGAGGTCACGTGAGAGTGCGATCAACCGGCGGAGGTACTCGTCGATGTTGAGGCTGCCCGCGTTGTACTCGGCGATGAGCTGCTCGATCCGCTCGACCAGCTCGTGCCGAGTGGGGTTCTTGCGAGCGGCCCCGATGGCTCGATCGCGAAGGAGCGAGGCGAGCCGCTCGGTCTCGGATCGCTTGCGGCCGGCGAAGCGTGCGGCGAGTCCGTCGAAGTCGATCTGACCCAGGTCGATCAGCGGGTCGGGATCGACCCCTTCGGCGGCCGCCCTGATCACGTACTCCTCGGCTCCGACCGAGCGGTCGAGCAGCGCGTCGACCGCGTCCGCGACCTCCGAGATGTCCGGCCGTTCACCCCGTCCGAGGTCGAGCAGCCGCTCTGCGAGCACGCGGATCACCGCCACCGTCCCTTGCAGGCCGGCGGCGACAGGATCGGGAAGCACGCCTTTGAAGAGGTTCCGGGCGCGCCGTGCCGACGCGAGAAACGCCTCACGCACCTCCTCGTCGACCAGGAGCGCCTCGACCGCTGCGTCGCGAAGCGCAATGAACTCGAACCCGGTCGCGACCCGAAGCTCGTCGAGCTCGACGTCGTAGCGCGCGCACAGGTCGGAGCACGCCTCGACCGCTTCCTCGAGTGCGCGTACGAGCGCCGCCTTGTCCTGGATCGGCGAGTCGACGCGATCGTCGCCGGTGGCCGCCCCGTAGATCGCGAGCGCCTTCTCGAGGTCCCGGAAGACACCGATGTAGTCGACGATCAGCCCGTTCTCCTTCTCGGGGAAAACCCGGTTGGCGCGTGCGATCGTCTGCATGAGCGAGTGGTTCCGCATCGGGCGGTCGAGGTAGATGGTCGAGCAGCTCGGCGCGTCGAAGCCCGTCATCCACATCTGGCAGACGAAGACGAGCCGAAGCGGGTCGCGAGAGTCTTTGAACCGTTCGTCGAGCTGCTCCGCGAGCATCCGCGCCCGGTGCGGCCGGATGTCGAGTCCGACCCGGTCGAGATCCGCGACCTCGTTCTGTCCCTGGCTGACGACGACCGCCATGTCCGTCGTCTCCATGAGCTCGATCCGGCTCGCGTGCCAGGCGCGCTCGAGCTCGGGGAGCGCGTCGTGCTGCGCCCGGAGCTCCGCCAGGTAGACCTCCCACTCCTCGCGGACGAGGTCGTGCATGCGCACCGCAGTTGCCTTGTCGATCGAGACGACCATGGCCTTGCCGTCGAACCCGCGCCCGACGAAGTGGCGGACGACGTCCCGCGCAATCGTCTGGAGCCGCTCGGGCCGGCGGATGAGCGCGACCTCGCGGGCGAAGCGCCGTACGAGCAGCCCCTCCGCCTCGTCGTCGACTTCTGCTTCCTCGAGGATCTCGTTGAGCTCCTTGTCAAACGCCTCATTGACGAGCTCGAGCTCGGGGATCCGGTTCTCGTAGAAGAGCGGAACCGTGGCGCCGTCCGCGATCGCGTCGCGGAAGTTGTAGATCGAGACGTAGTCGCCGAACTCGCGCCGCGTGAGCTCCTCGCCGACGACGAGCGGCGTCCCCGTGAAACCCATGAACGCTGCCTCCGGGAGCGCCTTACGCATGTTCTGGGCGAGCACGTCGTACTGCGTCCGGTGCGCCTCGTCGGTGATGACGATGACGTCGCTCCGATCCGAGAGCACGGGCATCTCCGTCTCGCCCTCCCGCAGCCGGAACTTGTGGATGAGCGTGAAGACGTAGCGGTGGTCGGCGCGCAGCAGCTCGCGCAGGTGGGCGGCGGTGTCGGCGTGGACGTCCGCCTCGCGGCTGATCGCGCCGGCGTCGACGAACGTGCCGTGGAGCTGATCGTCGAGCTCCTTACGATCGGTGACCATGACGAACGTCCAGCCACCGGGGATGAGCCGGAGGACCTTCTGCGTGAACCAGAGCATCGAGAGACTCTTGCCGGCGCCCTGCGTGTGCCAGAAGACGCCGAGCTGCTTGCCGTCCGTCGCGCGGGTCCGCTCGAGCGCCTCCATCGCCGCGTTCACCCCGAAGTACTGGTGATAGCGCGCGAGCGCTTTGAGGAGGCCGCCCGGCTGCTCGCTGTAGGCGACGAAGCTCTCGACGAGATCGAGCAGCCGCGTCGGCTCGCACGTTCCCCTGATCGCGGTCTCTAGCTGAACCCTGCCGCGGGTCCCCTCGGCGTCGATCGACTTCCACTCACCGAACTGCTCCCACGGGGCGAACGTGGCACCGAGCCGCGCCGCCGACCCGTTCGACACAATCACGAACGCGTTCGGCCAGAAGAGCTGAGGGATCGTGTCGCGGTAATCGGTGAGGTTCTCGTCATAGGCGGCCCGATCGGAGCGGCCCGGCTCCTTGAACTCCGCCAGCACGAGCGGGATGCCGTTCACGAAGAGCACGAGGTCGACGCGCCGAGTGTGCAGCTCGCCCGCGATCCACACCTGGTTCGCGGCGAGCCACTCGTTGCGCGCAGGATCGCGCCAGTCGACGTACGCGATACGAGCGGTCTGCTCCTCGCCGTGCTCGTCCCGCCAGGCGGCGACGTAGCCGTCACGGAGGAGGTCGTAGACCTCGCGGCTCGCCCGCGTCGGGTCGAGCAGGGAGCGGTCGCGCGAGAGCACAGCGGCGGCCTCCTCGAGCGCGGCGTCCGGCGCCTCCGGATTCAGCGCGCGCAGCGCCGGTAGCAGGCGATGCTCGAGGACGACGTCACGACGGCTGCTGCGCCCGAGCGTCCCGCCGGGACCGAGCACCTCGTCCCGCGCGTTGATGGTCGGCCACCCGAGCTCGGCTAGGAGCTCGACCGCGGGCCGCTCGACGAGCTCGTCCTCTGAGAACCGCTCCGGGCTCACGCCGCCGACTCTTCGCCTAATGCGTCGAGGTCGAGGCTAGAGACGTCAATGGCGCCGGTCACGAGCTTCGGGAGAAGGAGGTCGCGGATCGCGGCCGCTTTCGCCGCCTCTCGTCGAAGCACGAGCGTTGAGGTGACCATCGGCGAGATGACCTCTGAAGCATGCTCGATCACCTTGGGCAATGGCTCGATCACCTCAAGGCGCATGAAGTCATGTGGTTTCGCCCGTTGATGGCTCGTAGATGTGCCTCCGGAGAGCCTGACGATCTGCTCTTGGAATGGTCTAGCGGCCAGCGTCAAGTAGAAGAGTTCGAGCGGCCACTCATTGGGTCGAAGGACGAGGAACTCCGTAGACGCAATGGATCGATCGGGCGCGGTCGGAGCCGCAAGCCAAACGCGTGGAATTCGCGGATTCAGCTTCGAGACGAGGACCGAAGGCGCTGCGACCGCGTACTTGCCGCTTCTGATCGTCTCGCCTGGTTCCCACGCGGGGAGACGCCCGTCGTCGAAGTTCGGAATGCTGAAGTGCTCGAAAGTTCTCTCGGGCGAGTGTCTCGGGTGCACCGTATGCCGGTGAAGTGCCGCAATTTCGTGCATCGGTACCACACGCCAACCCGAGGGTACGGGGCCGAGGGGTGAGTCGACGAGATCGTCGTCCTCGTGCCCGGGATAGCGGAAGGTCACGAACCACTCCCGATAGATCGCCTGCGCCATCCCCTCGAGCAGCGCGATCCGCCGCCGGTTGTTCTCGATCAGGTCGTCGAGCGTTTGGAGAACTTCGGCGATACGCATTTGCGTCTCTGGCTCGGGAATCGTCACCGGCAGGACGTGAAGGTGATTGCGGTTGACGCCCGGCACGGCCGCTGCGCCACCTCTACGGCCAAGGTCAAGCGATGACAGTAGGGCTGCCACGAACCGTGGATAATTTCCCTTGAAGTCGCGAACGTAGAGGGCGGTGTTGAGAGGCCAGAAGTCCTCTTCGATGTAGAAGACCTCGCCGAGCGTGCCGTATCTGCCCGTGACGACACCTGGGCCTCGTACCTTCGCTTCGTCGTGAAAGCCGGTGGGACCGGACGAGGACACGATCGGTACGGATCCTTCCCGTCGCTTGGCGGTCGGAAGGTCGTAACCGCGCTTCAGTTCGATGACGTCGCCGAGTGCGACTTCTCTCCACTCGCTCACGGTTCGAGGATTCCTCGAACCGCCGCACCGACCTTGCGGCGCAACACGTCCGCTTCGTCGGAGAGCACGGTGAACTCGTCGTGCAGTTCTGCCAGCCGCTCCTGGAAATCGCCGTCGTCCTCCTCGCCGGCCGCGACTCCGACGTAGCGCCCGGGATTGAGGCTCCAGCCCTGCGCCTCGATCTCGTCGATCGTCGAGACCTTGCAGAAGCCCGGCACGTCTGCGTACGTCCCCTCCGGGAAGCGCTCGGCCAATAGTTCCGCGCTACCGGTGAGAGACTCCGGCTCCTCGCCGCGATAGAGGCGCACGGTGTTTGCGAGCAGCTCGATCTGCTCGGGCAGGAAGTCACGGTGGGCGCGGTCGATCTGTCGATACGTGTGCCGAGCATCGAGGAAAAGCACGGTGTCCTCGCGCGGCGTGCCGCGCTTGCCGCGATCGAGGAACCAGAGCGTCACGGGCAGCGTGACCGTGTAGAAGAAGTTCGAGCCGATCGCGATCATCACGTCGACGGCGCGCTCCTCGATCAGGCGGCGGCGGATCTCGGCCTCGCTCGCCCGGGCGTCGGAGGCGGAGTTCGCCATCACGAAGCCGGCTCGGCCGCCTTCGGCGAGCGCCGAGTAGAAGAGCTGGATCCAGATGTAGTTGCCGTTGTCGGGCCGAGGCAGGCCGAAGGGGAAGCGGCGCGTGTCGCCTTCGAGCTTCGATTTGTCGATCCCGTTGACGTTGAACGGCGGATTGGCCATGACGAAGTCGAAGCCGCCGACCGCATCGTGGAGGTCGTCGTAGTAGCTGTTGGCCAGCCGGATATCGCCCGAGAGCCCGTGGAGTGCGAGGTTCATGCGGCCGAGCGGGACCGTTCCCTCCTTCTGCTCCTGCCCGTAGACGGACAGGTCGCGGACGGGCGAGCCGCTGTGGTTGGCGACGAACCGCGCGGAGTGGACGAACATCCCGCCCGAGCCGCAGGCGGGGTCGTAGACCTTGCCGTGGAACGGCTCGATGACGTCGACGATCAGGCGAACGATCGACTGAGGCGTGAAGAACTCGCCGCCGCGCCGGCCCTCGTTTGCGGCGAACTCGGCCAGGAAGTACTCGTAGATGAGCCCGAAAGCGTCGCCCGAGACCATGCGCGGGAGTGGCGCGAAGAGTCGGACGAGCTCGAGGAGGACGCTCTTCTCGAGCTTCTGGTATCCGCGCGGCAGCACATCCTTCAGCCCGGCGTTCGTCGCCTCGATCGCGTCCATCGCGAGGTCTACGTTCGCTCCGAGGTCCTCGCCCTCCGGGAGATCTACGAGCCACGAGAGGCGGGCGATCTCGGGCACGAACAGCACGCCGCGTGCACGGAAGTCGTCGGCGCTCACCGGCCGCCGCTCGGTCGCCTTCAGCTCGAGCTCGGGGCGCAGCTCGTCGAACCGGTGCTCCGCGAACGCGAGGAAGATGAGCCCGAGCACGGGGCCGCGGTACTCCGCCGGCGTCAGGCTGGAGTTCGCGCGCAGCGAGTCGGCCGCGGCCCAGAGTCGCCGCTCAAGTTCGGCGAGATCGGTCACAGGATGCTTCGCAGGTGATCGGTTTCCGTGTGCACCGCGTCTCACTGACCGTAACGGACATGCTCGAGAAAGTCAGGGACCCCGGTCAGCGGCCGACACTGGCTCGCGGCCGCCTGCCCGCGCCTGCGGTCAAGCAGGCGCCATACATGGCGACGTGGGTCAACGCAGGGTCAGCAAGCGTCTCCGAACGAGCCCGAGCGGACACGAGTCACAACCGCGCAACCATGCGGACTGAAGACCTGTCGCGAGCGGACGCACCGGGTCCGTCAGCCACTCTTAATCCCAAGGTCGCAGGTTCGATCCCTGCACGGCCCACCTCAGAGGAGCCCTCCGGTCGTCACCTCTCCAGGGGAGTCATCACGAAGACCGAGTCGCACTGGATGCGCCCGGGCGGTGTGAGGGCGGCCCGTATAGCGGGCGCATGAGGCAGCCGGCGGGTGACGGAGAACTTGACGGTCTGCCCCGGCCTCAGCCGAAACGTACGTGACCTCGGCGCCTTCGGGTAGAAACGCCCGACGTTCCAGCCCGGAGTCACCTTCGCGAGTGCGGGAAGCTCGCCCACACTCCTGAGCGTGAAGTTCGTGATCAGCGCGACGCCACTGCCGGACAACAATTCGGACCTGCACTGCTCGGTGAGGAACACCCGAGCTTCGGCAGAGGTGGCCGAGTACGAGACGGGCACGAGGGATGCGAATCCAAGGAAGGCCAAGAGGGCAAACGATCGCTTCACGTGAAAGGCACCCTAAACGAGGAACCACACGGGCCCAAGGATCGGCGCAGGTTGACCATCCCAGTCAGAGTGGACGAGGGGATCGCGTAGCGTGTCTACGCTCCTTCGATGAGAGTCCTCTCCGTCGTCGGCAACCGGCCGCAGTTCATCAAGGCGGCGCCGCTCTCGCTCGCCCTGCGAGAAGCCGGGATCGAGGAGGTCTCGCTGCATACGGGCCAACACTACGACCGCGGGCTCTCGGCGATCTTCTACGAGGAGCTCGCGCTGGAGGCGCCTGCCTACGCCCTGGACACGCGCACGGCCGACGCGGACGTGATGCGACCGGCGATCCGCGCGGCTCTGGAAGCGGTCCGTCCGGACGCCGCGATCGTCTTCGGCGACACGAACTCCACCCTCGCCGGCGCGATCGCGAGCGTCGAAGCGGCGGTTCCCGTGGCTCACGTGGAGGCGGGCCTGCGGAGCGGCGACCTCACCATGCCCGAGGAGCGAAACCGGATCGCCGTCGACCGGATCGCCGAGCTCCTGTTCTGTCCCGACGAACGGTCGCGCGCGACGCTCGCCGCGGAGGGCGTCGGCGGCAAGGCCGAGGTGGTGGGTGACGTGATGGCCGATGCAAGCCGCCTGTTCGCACCGCTGGCTCGAGAGCGCGTCGGTCTCGAGCACGAGCCCGGCACGTACCTGGTCGCGACGATCCACCGAGAGGCCAATGTCGCCCAGCCGCGGCTCGGGCGGATCGTCGCAGGGCTGAACCGGCTCCAGGAGCCCGTCCTCCTTCCGGCGCACCCACGGACGCGGACGGCGCTCCGGCGGGAAGGCCTCGTCCTGGCGTCTCACGTCGAGCTGGGCGAACCGCTCGGCTACTTCGAGCTGGCCGCGCTCGCCTCGCAGGCCCGCGTGATCCTGACCGATTCCGGCGGGCTCCAGAAAGAGGCCTACTGGTACGGCGTGCCGTGCGTGACGATGAGACCCTCGACGGAGTGGATCGACACGGTGGAGGTAGGTGCGAACACGCTGGTCGACGACGACCCCGACGCCCTCGTACGGGCGGTCGCTGCGGCCCGGATGCCGGCGTCGCGTCCGCAGCTGTACGGGGACGGGTACGCCTCGGAGCGGATCGCGAGCACCCTGTTAAGAGGCTCGACGTAAGACGCCCGCACTCACGGATGGGGGCCTGCACGCGGCGCAGCGCGGCCGCCTCGGTCAACGTCAAGGCACGCCGAGCCTTCACGCCGACCGAGTCGACACACGCTGCTTGGTGCATGCCCTCCCCGCACGCACGGCCGTCTCACATCGAACCTCTCGGTAGGATCGAACGCCGATGACTGACGTCGCCATCGTTGGAGCCGGCTACGTCGGCGTCCCGCTCGCCCAGGTTTTCGGCGAGGCGGGGCGTACGGTGCTGCTCGTCGACCGCGACGCGGAGCGGGTCGCGCTGCTGAACCGCGGCGAGAGCTACATCGAGGACGTCTCGTCGGAGGCACTCCGGCGGCTCGTTCAGGAACAGGGGCTGCGTGCGACGACCGACTACGACGAGCTGCGCGAGGCGGATGCGATCTTGATCGCGCTTCCGACGCCCCTTTCCAAACAGCGCGAACCGGACCTCTCGATCCTGACGAGCGCGGTGGAAGAGATTGCGCAGCGCCTTCGGCCTGGACAGCTCGTCGTGCTCGAGTCGACGACCTACCCTGGGACCACACGCGAGGAGGTACTGCCGCGGCTCGAAGCGACGGGGCTGAAGGTGGGCCAGGACTTCTGGCTCGCTTTCTCCCCCGAGCGGGTCGATCCTGGGCGGGAGGATTGGACGACGAAGAACGTGCCGAAGGTCGTCGGCGGCGTCACCGAAGCCTGCACCGAGCGGGCAGCCACGCTGTACGAAGGAGCCGTCGACACCGTCCATCGTGTCTCCTCACCCGAGGCGGCCGAGCTGACGAAGCTGCTCGAGAACATCTTTCGCTCCGTCAACATCGCGCTCGTGAACGAGCTGGCGCAGCTCTGCGACCGACTCGGAATCGACGTCTGGGAGGTCGTCGGTGCAGCGGCGACGAAGCCGTTCGGCTTCATGAGCTTCAAACCTGGCCCGGGCCTCGGCGGCCACTGCATCCCGATCGATCCGTTCTACCTGACCTGGAAGGCACGGGAGTACGGCTTCTACACCGAGTTCATCGAGCTCGCCGGGAAGGTCAACGAGAACATGCCGTACTACTGCCGCTCGCTGATCTCCCAGGCGCTCAACCACGGTAAGGAGCAGTCGCTCAAGGGCTCGAAGGTGCTCATTCTCGGCGTTGCGTACAAGCCGGAGATCAGCGACGTGCGCGAGTCCCCTGCACTCAAGCTGATCGAGCTGCTCCAGAACGCGGGCGCGGAGGTCGCCTACCACGACCCGCATGTGCCGCAGCTCGACGGCTTCGACCTTGCCTCGGTGCCGCTCGAGACCGAGGCATACGACTGCGTCGCGATCGTCACAGACCACGCCGGGATCGACTACGAAGCGCTCGTCAAGGACGGCGCCGTGATCGTCGACTTCCGGAACGCGACGGGTGCCAGGGGTCGAGCCGCACCGAACGTCTGGAAGCTCTAGGACCTCGTGCCGCGGATCGGCCAGATCGGGCTCGGCTACTGGGGGAAGAACCTCGTCCGCAACTTCGACGAGTTGGCCGACCTCGCCTGGCTCTGCGATGCATCCGCTGAGCTGCGAGGAGAATATGCGGCGCGGCATTCCGACGCGCGCGTGACGGCGGACTTCGCCGAGCTGCTCGCTGACGAGGAGCTCGACGCGGTCGTGATCGCGACCCCGGTCCCGACGCATTACTCGCTCGCGAAGCAGGCGCTCGAGGCGGGAAAACACGTCTTCGTCGAGAAGCCGCCGGCGATGACAAGCGCGGAGATGGAGCTGCTCCTCGGGCTCGCCCAGGAGCGTGGTCTCGTGCTGATGCCCGGCCATCTGCTCCTCTACCACCCCGGTGTGCTCAAGCTGAAGGAGCTCCTGGACGCCGGCGACCTGGGCGACCTGCTCTGCATCTACAGCAACCGCCAGAACCTGGGGATCATCCGACGCGACGAGAACGCCCTCTGGTCGCTCGGCGTACACGATCTCTCGGTGATCCTGCATCTCGTCGCAGAGGAGCCTGACGAGGTCGTCGCGAACGGCAACGCCTTCCTCAACGAGGGGGTCGAGGACGTCGTTTTCTGCTACCTGCGCTTCCCTTCCGGGAAGATCGCGCACATGCACCTCTCGTGGCTCGACCCGCACAAGATGCGGAAGGTGACTGTCGTCGGGCGCGAGAAGATGGCGGTGTTCGACGACATGGAGCTCGAGCGCAAGGTGACGATCTACGAGAAGGCGCCGTGGGAGCCCGCCGGGACCTACGGGGAATGGCGCACGCGCACCGGCGACATCTTCAGCCCGAAGATCCCCAACGATGAGCCGCTCCGGCTGGAGTGCGAGCACTTCCTGCGCCTCCTCGAGCAGGGTCCCGGCGATCACGTCGAGGCCCGCGACGGGCTCCGGGTCGTGCGTGCCCTCGACCGCCTCACCGAGAGTCTCCGTGGCTGAGGTCCACCCCAGCGCCACGGTGTATCCGGGCACCGTGCTCGGTGACGGGGTCAAGGTGCTCGAAGGTGCGGTCGTAGGCAAGCAGCCGACGCTGTCACCGCGCTCGACCGCGAGCCGTGAGCCCCTGCCACCGGCGACGCTGGGCGAGGGGACGATCGTCTCGACCGGCGCGATCGTCTTCGCCGGCACGACGGTGGGCGCCCGCGTCGTCCTCGGCGACCAGTCGTGCGTGCGGGAACGGGTGGAGATCGGCGACGACGTCGTCGTGGGCCGGGGCTCGCTGGTCGAGAACGACACGACGATCGGCGCGATGACGAAGATCCAGGCGAATGCCTACATCACCGCCTACTCGACGCTCGAGGAGCACGTCTTCATCGCTCCGTGCGTCGTGACGGCGAACGACAACTGGATGGGCCGAACCGAGAAGCGCCACGGGAACGTCAGAGGGCCCACGATTCGGCGTGGAGCACGCATCGGCGGCGGCGCCGTCATCTGCCCTGCGATCGAGATCGGGGAAGAGGCATTCGTCGGCGCAGGAGCGGTCGTGACGAAGGACGTCCCGCCGAGAGCGCTTGTCGTCGGCAACCCCGCCCGGCGCATCCGGGACGTCCCGGATGAGGAGCTGCTCGAGAACCAGGCCTGAGCCGCGTTCATGGCCGGGCGCGGCGGATCAGGCTTTCACGATCACGAGCTTGTAGCGCCCCGCCCCGCGTGAGCTGAGCTTCACCTGGACGAAGTGCCATCCGGTCTTCGTCGCCCGGTAGGAGAGGTTCTCGCGCGGGCCCGGGTGGGCCGACTGCGCGCCGATGCGATCGACCGAGCGGAGGTCGTCGACTCGTTTCGTCCCGGGCTTCCAGAGGATGAGATTCGTATCGGTGCCGGCGGGGCCGCGGACGCTCACGTAAACGGGCTGACGACGTCGGAGTCTGATCGCATAGACGTCGTTCTGGTCGTCCCAGAAGTCGAGCGTCGCCGCGAGGCGCTTCACCTGGCAGCAGAGCCTCGTCGCCTCTGGGCCCGCGTCGTCGTTCGGCTCGAAGCGATCGGGCGGGGGAATCTCGCCGTCGAGCTGGCGCAGCGCGGCGGTCACGTCGAGCCGTCCCCACCCGGTCAGCTCGTCGCGCTTCAGAGGGCAATACCGGCAGCCCGTGGCCGCGTTGACGTCGACCGCCGTTTGCGTCAGCAGCGCCGTCACCTGCTCGGGCCGGAGGCTCGGACGCACCGCGCGCAGCACTGCAGCCGCAGCACTGACCTGCGGCGCGGCGAAAGACGTGCCCACGGCCATCCGGTACTCGTCCGGGCCGCAGGTCGAGTAACCCTGCTCCAGGCAGTCCTTGAAGGGTGCCGTGAGCGCCTTCGGCAACGTCGAGACGATGGCCTGTCCGGGTGCGGCGATGTCGTTGTAGATCTTGTCGCGATTCGAGAAGGGCGGCGCCGAGCCATCGCGAGCGAGCGCGCTGACCCCGAGCACGTGTGGCAGGGCGGCGGGGTAGCTGGCAAACGGCCACGGCTGGCGAGGGGCGGCGTCGGAATTTCCCACGGCGGCGACGACCACGACGCCCCGTTCATGCGCGAAGGCGATCGCCGCGGCCTCGAGCTGCGAGAACGTATCTCGAGACGGATCGTGCGGGTCGCGGAGGCCGCCCAGGCTGATGTTGATCACCTTTGCTCCCTGATTGACCGCCCACTTGATCGCCTGCGCCTCGGCCAGCACGTCGATCGAGAGGTCGGGCTGTACGACCTTCGCGACGAGCAGCTGCGCCGAGGGCGCCATCCCCGCGACACCCTCCGAGTTCCCGATCACGGCTGCGATCACCCCGGCGACGAAGGTGCCGTGGCCCTGGCGGTCGACGTATGGCGAACCGCCCACGAACGACTTGCCGCCGACGATCTTGCCCTCGAACTCGGGGTGCGTGCGGTCGACGCCGGAGTCGATCACGGCCACCCGCACGGGCGGCAGGAGCGGCGGGGTCTGCCAGTAGTCGAAGGCGCGGTTCACCGGCAGGTGCCACTGCAGCCGTGCGGCGAGCGGGTCCTCGGGCACGAAGGCGAGGCGCCGTCGGCCGAGCCGCTCGACGTACGTTGCGGCGGGCAGGTCGCGCAGCCGCGGCATGGCGCTGCGCTCGACGATGAGGACGGGCAGCGGCGCGAGGCTGTCGGCCTGACCGCCGAGCTGACGCTTCAGGATCGGCAGATCCTCGACGGTGGTCGCGCCGACCGCGTAGCGCGCCGCTGCTCCCGCTGAGGGAATGCACAGAGCCGCAGCGAGTGTTGCCAGAGCCAAAAGGCTCGAGCTAGCACGCCTCATCCCACGATCCGCAGCGTCGCGCTGATGCCGGCAGCGTAACCGGCGGCAGGAGCGACGAAGGCCCGGTAGGACCCGGGCGGAAGCTCCAGGTCGGCGCGGAAGCCGCCCATCTCGTCAACGACGGCTGCACCAACCGGTAGCCAAGACTCACCCTCCAGCCGCTGCACCTCGACGGTGCTGCCCGGGGTGGGTGGCCGGACGGTGCCTGAGACCGCCGCCGCCTCGCGTGTAACACGCACGAGCGGGGCAACGGGCACCTTCAGCAAAGGACCGTTGAGCTTGCCGGTGGCAAGACGGAAGCTCGTCGGGCTCAGGGGCTTGACCTTGAACGTGAACGCCCCACCGGCTGGGCGCGACAGGATCTCCTTCCAGGTGCCGTCGGCCCGCTGCCACAGCACAAGCCCCTTCACCCCTCTGCCCTCTCCTCGCAGCACGAGGGACCGACCGTAGACCGCCGCGCCCCCCGGTCGTGTCAGCGACAGCGAGCCGAGACTCGTGATCCACGTCGACCTCAGCTCGAGGCCGCGCCGCAGAGTTGCGCCGCTGACCGTCGTGTCCCCCGCGGCGGTGCGGACGACGGCGCTGCGCACACGCCCGGAGGGCTCCCTGGCGAGCCGCAATGCCAGAATCGAGCTCCGCAGACCGAGTGCTTTCCGCGCGAGCGCATCGCCGACCACGACGGGGCCCCAGCGGTGCACGGGAGACAGGGAGCTGAACGGATCGTCGACTCCAACGAGGTAGGGGACCTCCTTGCCAAACACCTCGGCGGCCGAGATCGTCCTGCCCCCGGACGTCGAGTGGAAGAGCGTATCGGCAATCCTCCCCTCGTACATCAGCACCTGTCCAGAGGTCGCCTCGATTGCGGCCGTCGCACGAGCATCCTCCGCCGCGACACCCCCGTAGACCTGACTGCGCACGTCCGCGTAGAGGTCGAAGCCCTTGCCGGCGAGGCGGCGGGCCAGCGCGTACGAGCGCGCGGCGACCGCTTGCGCCTTCAACGCCTCCGGGTGCCAGGCGGCCGGCATCTCCCTCGGCACGACTCCCGCCAGATACTGCTCGAGACCGACGGTGTTGACCGCGCTCAGCCGCTGACCCGTGACCGAGATCTCGATCTGGCCGCGGTAGGAATCTCCCACCGTGAGAGGCCTCGACCCGGGCAGGAAGACGATCGGACCTGCGAGCGGCGTTGGGACCCCGTTGAGCATCACTTCGAGCGTCGGACCGAGCTTCACCGCACCAGTCTCGAGGAGGTACGTCTTGCCGAAGACGTCCCGCACGCGAAAGGGCACCGGCGAGGAGACCGTGACAGACGGCTTCAGCTCCTGCACCAGGACGCGCACGCGAGCGACGGGCGCAGGGCCGAGCGTCGTCCCCGGGTAGAAGTGACCGAGAATCTCGTCGTAGCCGCGGCCTTCGTTGGCAAAGCCGAGCGCGCCGTACTGGCTCATCCCGACCCCGTGACCCCAGCCGCGACCGCTCACGACGAGTGTCGTCACACTCACTGCCTGGGGTGCGGGAGGCGTCGCGTAGGGGCGAGCCGACGCACTCCCGGCGAGGGAGAGGACGGCACCGATGACAGCCAGAAAGGTTCGCCGCATGCTTTGCCCCCGGCCGCTGAGGCTAGCCGAACACACCGCTTCCTCCGGGGTTCTTTACCGAACCTTCAAGTCAGTTCCGTCCGTTTTTAGTGTGCCCCGCCAGGGGAAGGCAGTGCAGTGACGGAGTCTCAGGTACTTCCACCGCGGTATCGCGAGCCGGAGCGCGTCGCTCGCGGTGGCATGGGAGAGGTGTACCGGGCAGAAGACAGCGTGCTCGGGCGAACGGTCGCGATCAAGGTGCTTGCGGAGCACTATGCCGACGACGAGGGAATCCGTCGCAGGTTCACGCGGGAAGCGCTCGCGGCTGCGCGCCTGTCGAACGCGCCCAGCACGGTCACGATCTTCGACGTCGGGGAGCACGAGGGGCGGCCGTACATCGTCATGGAGTACCTTCCCGGCGGGTCGCTCGCGGAGCGGATCGCGTCCGAGGGGGCGCAGCCTCCGGGACGCGCGCTCGCGTGGCTGGCCCAGACTGCTGCGGCACTCGATGCCGCACACGACCGCGGCATCATCCACCGGGACGTCAAGCCGGCGAATCTGCTCCTCGACGACGACGGGCGGCTGCACGTGGCGGACTTCGGCGTCGCGAGCGCCGTTGGCCTCGACTCCTTCACGGCCGCCGGAACCGTGCTCGGCACTGCCGGATACCTCGCGCCCGAGCAGGCGCGCGGCGAGCCGACCTCACCGGCTGTCGACCGGTATGCGCTCGCAGTGGTCGCGTTCGAGCTCCTCACCGGCTCGCGGCCCTACGAGGGCAACTCCCCGACAGCGGAGGCAGCCGCCCACGTGAACGCGCCGATTCCCGAGGCGACGGCCCTCAACCCCGAGCTGCCACGCGAGGTCGACGAGGTGCTCCGGCAGGGGCTCGCCAAGGATCCGGAGGCGCGCTTCCCGAGCGCAGCCGAGCTCGTCGCAGCGCTCCGGGAGGCGCTCGACGCGGCTGCCGGCCGAACCGTGATCTCACGAACCGCCGTGCGCCCGCCCCAGCCGGCTCACCGGAGTCGGCTGCCGTTCGCTCTCGTCGGGCTCGCGACGCTGCTCGTCGCCGGCGTCGTGCTCGCCGCGACGGTGACCGACGGGGATGAAGACAGGAGCACCACTGAGGCGATGCCCACGACCGTGCCGTTGACTGTCCGGGAGACGGTGACGCAGGAGGGCACGACGGTCGTCAAGACCGTTACGACGGAGGCGAAGCCGCCCCCGACCACGGAGGCACCGCCCACAACCGAGGAAGCCACAACCGAGGAGGCACAGGCAACGAGCGAGCAGCCGAGCGGCGACCCGGCTGCCTTGAACGACCAGGGCTACGCGCTGCAGCAGGTCGGTGACTACGCGGGCGCGCTGCCACTCCTCGAGCAGTCGGTCGCGGGGCTTGCCGGATCCGGCAGCATCACGGAGGCCTACGCGAGCTACAACCTCGCCTTCACCCGGCGGGCGCTCGGTCGCTGCGACGGCGTGCTCGACCTGCTCGCGCGCTCCGAGCAGGTGCAGGGCAAGCGGAAGGAGATCGACCGCCTGCGCCGCGAGGCCGAACGCGCCTGCTGAGGCCTAGCCGGGGGCCCCGAGCCGCTCCGAGTACTGCCGGTCGTAGTACTCGCGGTACCCACCGGAGTGCTTGATGGGCTCCCACCAGGCGCGGCTGTCGCGGTACCAGGTCGCCGTCCGCGGGAAGCCGACGGCGAGCCGCAACTGCGGCTCCCAGCCCAGCTCGTCGCGCGCCTTCGTCGTGTCGAGCGAGTACCGGTGGTCGTGCCCGGGGCGGTCGGTCACCCGCCGCACGAGCGACTCGTCCGCGCCGGTGTGCTCCAGGACGAGCCGCGTGATCTCGCGGTTCGTCGCCTCCTCCCCGCCGCCGAGGTTGTAGACCTCGCCGCCCTTCCCGTTGCGAAGCGCGAGCTCGATGCCAGCGCAGTGGTCGTCGACGAAGAGCCAGTCGCGCGTCTGATCGCCCTCGCCGTAGAGCGGCAGCGGCTCGCCGTCGAGCGCGTTCGTGAGGAACAGGGGCAGCAGCTTCTCCGGGTACTGGTTCGGCCCGTAGGTGTTGGAGCCGCGAGTGACGAGTGCGTCCACGCCGTACGTGCGGACGTGTGCGAGCACCTGGAGGTCGCCTCCCGCCTTGCCCGCCGAGTAGGGGCTGGAGGGGATCAGCGGATCGCCTTCCCGGGAGGAGAGACCTTCCGGAACGTCCCCGTAGACCTCATCTGTCGAGACGTGAACGAGCCGGATGCCTGCGGCTCGCGCCTGCTCGAGCAGCACGAACGTGCCGATCACGTTCGTCTGCACGACGTCGACCGAGCCGAGGATGGACCGATCGACGTGCGTCTCGGCGGCGAAGTTCACGATCGCGTCGATCCCGATTGCCGTCTCGGCGACGGCGGCAGGGTCGCTGATGTCTCCGACGACGAGCTCGATGTCGGTGCCTTCGAGGTTCGCCGGGTTCCCGGAGTAGGTCAGCTTGTCCAGGACGAGTACCTCCTCGCCCGCCGCCCGCAGCCGCTTCGCGAAGTGAGAGCCGATGAAGCCGGCACCGCCCGTGACGAGGACGCGCATGGAAAAAGCCTAGATGATCGACTAGCCGCACAGGAGCAGCGGCGCGCCCAGCAGCTGCGCGAGGCCTCGGCCGCCGCTTCGCATCACAACGTCGTGGCTCCAGTGGAAGATCGGACGGCCGACGGGGGCGAGGGCGTTCATCCACGGGATCGCGGTCTCCACCTCCCACTCGTAGGTGACGGCGGTGCCGGTTCCCTCCCAGAGGCGCCAGCGGCCGGTGCCGCGGAAGTTGCCGTCGGCCGCCGCCTCAATCAGGTGCGGCCGCTCCACGCGCGTCGTCCGCATCCGGAACTCGATGTCATAAGGAAGGCGACTGCGCCAGACGTACCGGTGCACCGAGCCGATGCCGTCACCGTCGCCGCCGTCGAGGCGCTCGGCGACCTTGACCCCCCGCCACCAGTCCGGCCAGCGCTCGGTCTCGTAGATCGCCTGCCACACCGGCTCGACCGGCGCGTCGACGGCCCACGTGCTGAGGAACGAGTAGCGGGCCACGGCGCGATGCTACGCAAGGTGAACGAGGCACTCGCGCAGGCCCTCACGCCAGTGCGGGAGCTCGGGAGCCCCCTTCTCGCTCCGCAGCACGGAGTAGGCGGGGCGCGGAGCCGGTCGCGACAGTGCGGCCGTGGCGATCCGGCGCACACGACAGTCGAGCCGCGCCTCCTCGAAGATCGCCTCGGCGAAGTCGGCCCACGTGCAATCGCCCTCGGCGGCGACGTGCCAGACGCCGAAGGGCAGCTCGACGAGCTCCCGCGTTGCTGCAGCCAGATGCCCGACGTAGGTCGGAGAACCGCGCTGGTCGTCGACCACCGCGACCTCGTCCAGCTCGGCGCCCAGACGGAGCATCGTCCGGACGAAGTTGTGCCCCGTCGGGCCGAAGAGCCAGGAGCTACGGACGATCCAGGCGTGCTCGCCGGCGGCCGCCTCCCCGTGCAGCTTCGTCCGCCCATAGACCGAGAGCGGGTTGGGGCCGTCCGACTCGACGTATGGGCTGCGCTTGCGCCCGTCGAAGACGTAGTCGGAGGAGTAGTAGACGAGGGGAGCGCCGAGCTCCGCAACGTTCGCCGTCCCGCCAACGTTCACCGCCGCCGCGCCCTGCGGGTCGTCCTCGGCGCCGTCGACGTCCGTCCACGCCGCGGCGTGCAGGACGAGGTCCGGGCCGAAACCCGGCGGAGCCGGCAGCGACACGTCCCACTCCACCCGTGTGAGCGCCACGAGCTCGTCTGCGGCGAACTCCTCCGCAAGCGCTCGGCCGAGCTGCCCTCCCGCTCCCGTTACGAGGACTCGTCGCACGCGGCCAGATCGCGGGCCGAGAGCACGGGCGACTCGGTGCTCCATAGATGTCGTACGCGCGGATCGCGCCAGCAGAGGCCGCGCTCGTCGGGCAGCGCCGGATCGTACTCCTCGGTCACGTGGTAGCAGAAGAGAAGATCGGTCAAGGCCTCGAAGCCGTGGGCGTGGTGTCCAGGGATGTAGATGGCGACAGGATTCTCGTCGCCGATGTCCTCGGTGTAGGCCTCACCGCTCGTACGGTCGAGGACGACCACGCGGGCGGTGCCCTGCAGGCACGCGAAGAGGTCGTCCTGGCCACGCTCGTGGTAGTGGAGCCCGCGGATCACGCCCCGACGTGAGAAGGAGAGGTTCGTCTGCCTCGTCGGCCGCGGGAGGATGCTCTCCCGCCGCAGCTCGTAAAACCATCCTCGCTCGTCCTCCAGGCGTTGCAGCGGGAAGCGGACAAGCCCGTCGATCACGAGATCTTGTTGACTCCCGTCCGCGAGATCAGCGCGCCGATCTCGGGCAGAGACTCCTGCGTCCCGGCATCCTCCCACCAGCCCCGCACCCGGTGGCAGGAGAGTGAACCTCTCTCTGCATAGCGCCGGTTCACGTCGGTGATCTCGAGTTCGCCGCGCAACGAAGGGTGGAGCGCACGGATCAGGCTGAAGACGTCGGGCGAGTAGCAGTAGAGGCCGACGACCGCGTCCCTGGACGGCGGCTCCGCGTAGCGCGTGTCGACCACCCCGGCCTTCTCGACCACGTCCACCACGCGACCGTCCTCGTCGTAGACGACGACACCGAACCGTTCCGGATCCGGAACCTCCTTCACGAAGACGGCGGCGCCGTCATCCCCTTCGACGAAAGACCGGATTGCCTCGATCTCGGCGTACTCGAAGATGTTGTCGCCGAGGCAGACGACGAGCTTGTCGTCGCCGGCGAAGCTCTCGGCCATGCCAACGACCTGGGCGATGCCACCCGGCTCCGTCTGCACCTTGTAGGTCAGGTCGAGGTCGAAGAGCGGTTGGTCGGCGCCCCGGCGTTGCAGCTTGCCGTCGCCCAACAGGTCGATCAGCTGTCCTGCATGTCCTTGTCCGGTGACGATCAGCACCTCACGCACACCCACCAGCTGGAGCAACTGCAGCGGGTAGTAGATCATCGGCCAGCCGCCGACCGGCAACAGGTGCTTGTTCACGACGCGCGTGAGTTCGCCGAGCCGCGTCGCCTCGCCGCCTGCAGCGATCAGTCCCTTCGCCCTCATCCTGCAGACGATGCTACTTCGGAGCCCGGCAGCGCACGCTTCGGAACCTACTGACCGGGGTAGGAGTAGCGCGTGACGGAGCGAGAGGTCCAACACGATCCGCAGGTTCTCGAGGGCGAGGACGAGCTCCCGCGCCAGCCGGCCGCGCCGCTCGACCCCTACACGCCGGAGCCCGGCCCGCGGCCGGGAGAACGACGAGCATGGCGCGTGATGCGGTTGTCGTGGGTCGTCGTCGCGATCGTGGTCGCGGTCGTCCTCTACGCCGCACTCCGCTAGATCGGCCTGCGAGCGCGCCTGCTCGCCTTCCGCCTCTTGACAGCCGGTGCCGCACGCACGCCGGCGAACCAGACGTAGACCCCGAAGGCGAGCGCCGCTCCCAGCACCTTCAGGATCCGGCGAACGAGCGTCATGCGTCGGATCCTACGTCGAGGGTACGTTAGCGGCCATGGCGCGGCGTGACATCGACCGCCTGCAGGGGGAGATGGAGGAGCTCTTCGCCGATCTCTGGCGGATGCCGCGCTTCACCGGCCCCCGGCATGGCTTCCGGCCCAACGTCGACTGCTTCCACACCACCGAGCCGCACCAGCTCACGGTTGTGGTCGAGCTCCCGGGCGTCGACCCTGAGAGCATCGAGATCGTGGCTGAGGAGCGCTCGCTGACGATCGACGGCGAGCGGCGGCGGCCTCGCGTGGAAGGGCAGGTCTACCAGCAGATGGAGATCGAGTACGGCCCCTTCCGACGCCGGATCCAGCTCTCGGAGGACGTGGACGTGTCCGGCGCCAGCGCAGGGTACGACCGGGGGCTCCTCACCGTGACGCTGCCGATCGTGGAACGGCCGCCGCGGAGAGAGCGCGTGCTGATTGCGATCCGGAGGTCCCCGTGAGATTGCCGACACCGTGACCGAGCTCGAGCCGGAACACCTGCTCCCCGGGGAGCGTCCGTCACGGCTGCCGATCCTCCCGCTGAAGGAGACGGTGGTCTTCCCGGAGTCGATGACGCCGCTCGCCGTCGGGCAGGAGCGATCGATTCGCCTGATCGACGACGTCGTCGCGGGCGAGCGAATGCTCGCGCTCCTGACGGTGAAGAGCCCGGAGACCGAAGAGCCGGGCTGGGACGATGTCTACGACATCGGCACCCTCGCACTCGTCCACAAGATGATCAAGGTGCCCGACGGAACGCTACGGATCCTCGTGCAGGGACTCGAGCGGGTGCGCCTGAAAACCCCGGTGCAGGAAGAGCCCTATCTCCTGGCCGAGTTCGAGGAGCTGCCGGACGTGATCCCTGACTCGCCCGAGGTCGAGGCGCTGACGAGGAACATCCAGGGTCAGTTCGGCCAGATCATCGGGCTCACGCCTTACCTGCCCGAGGAGCTGCAGCTCGCCGCGGCGAACGTCGACGACCCGAGCGCACTCTGTCATCTGGTCGCCTCGACGCTGCGCCTGAAGACGGAGGAGCGCCAGGAGCTACTGGAGACGGTGGACGTCGAGGCGCGCCTCGGCAAGGTGTTGCGGATCCTCGGCCGCGAGCTCGAGGTCTCGGAGCTCGGCTCGAAGATCCAGTCCCAGGTCGCTTCCGAGATCGATAAGGGGCAGCGCGAGTACTTCCTGCGCCAGCAGCTGAAAGCCATCCAGGCGGAGCTGGGCGAGGACGATGAGCAGCAGGCCGAGATCAATGAGTTGCGCGAGCAGATCGAGGCGAGCGAGTTGCCGAAGGACGTGCACAAGGCTGCCCTCCGCGAGCTCTCGCGGCTCGAGAAGTTGCCGGCGGCGGCGGCCGAGCACGGGGTCATCCGCACCTACCTCGACTGGATCATCTCGCTTCCCTGGAGCAAGTCCACGGACGACAACCTCGATCTCGACCACGCCCGGGCGATCCTCGATGAGGACCATTACGACCTCGAGAAGGTGAAAGAGCGGATCGTCGAGTACCTCGCCGTCGCGAAGCTGAAGGGCGACGTCACCGGGTCCATTCTCTGCTTCGTCGGGCCGCCCGGAGTCGGGAAAACCTCGCTCGGGCAGTCGATCGCCCGCGCCCTCGGGCGGAAGTTCGCCCGCATCTCGGTCGGGGGTGTCCGCGACGAGGCAGAGATCCGGGGGCACAGGCGCACCTACATCGGCTCCATGCCCGGCACCGTCGTGCGCGCCATTCGCGACGCCGAGTCGCGCAATCCCGTCTTCCTGATCGACGAGATCGACAAGATGGGCGCCGACTTCCGCGGCGATCCGGCTTCGGCGATGCTCGAGGTCCTCGACCCGGAGCAGCACTCGGCCTTCCGCGACCACTACCTCGACCTTCCTTTCGACCTCTCGAAAGTGCTGTTCATCTGCACCGCGAACACGCTCGACACGATTCCGCCTCCGCTGCTCGACCGGGTCGACGTCATCCACCTCTCCGGCTACACCCACGAGGAGAAGCTCGGGATCGCGAAGCGCTATCTCGTTCCGAAGCAGCTCCAGGCGCACGGATTGACGAAACGGCGGCTGTCGCTGCCGGACCGGGTGCTGAAGCTCGTTATCGGCGAGTACAGCCGCGAGGCGGGCGTGCGCAACCTCGAGCGCAGGATCGCCGAGCTTTGCCGGAAGAGCGCGACCTTGATCGCGACCGGAAAGACCGAGAAGGTGCGCGTGGACGAGGCGCGCGTCCGTGAGTGGCTGGGCCCGAGGCGCTTCTCGGGCGAGGTACGAAAGCGTACGGCCGATCCGGGCGTGGCGACCGGGCTGGCATACACCGCCGTCGGTGGTGACGTCCTCTTCATCGAGGCCGCCGCCTACCCCGGTCGCGGCCGCCTCCGGATCACCGGACAGCTGGGCGAGGTGATGCAGGAATCGGCCCAGGCCGCGCTCTCATGGGTCCGGTCCCACACGGACGAGCTCGGCGTGCCCGCGGAGTGGTTCGCCGAGCACGACGTCCACGTTCACGTACCCGCGGGAGCAGTCCCCAAGGACGGGCCGTCGGCCGGCATCACCATGGCGACGGCGATCGCCTCGCTCGTCCGCGGCATTCCCGTAGCGGACGACGTGGGCCTGACCGGCGAGATCACGCTAACGGGTCAAGTGCTCCCCATCGGCGGGGTGCGGGAGAAGGTGCTGGCGGCTGAGCGTGCCGGCCTGAAGCGCGTAATCCTCCCGCGGGAGAACGAGCCAGATCTGGAAGAGCTCCCGGATGACACGCGCAAGAAGCTCTCTTTCATCCTCGTGGACTCGATCCAGGACGTGCTCGAGCACGCATTCGACCGCCCAGCCCGGCCCCGGCCCGCGCAAAGAGCCTCTCTCGAACGGCAGGCGGCGTCAGCCGCCCGTTTGCGGGCCTCCCGCGGTGGCAACAACTAGAACCAGCTCCTACGACCTCGAAAGGACGAGCACCGGATGGCCAAGACAAAGGACAGGCTCTACGACCGGGCAGACACGATGCGGCCCTACGTCGACCGCGCCCTCCACGACGATGACCTACGCGACAACCTCAAGGAGGCCTTCAACGCCGCCCGCGACGTGTACGCGGAGCTGCTCGGCGGCCGTAGCCTCACCTCCACCGCCACGCGCGTCGCAACGGACAAGGACATCCAGGAGAACCTCAAGAAGACGGTTGAGGAACTGCGCAAGGCGACCGACCGGATTCAGGGCAAGGAAGACCATGGCACGCGAAACACGATGCTGCTGCTGACCGGGATCACAGCGGGCATCCTCTTCAACCCGATGACGGGCCCACAGACACGCAAGTGGCTGATGGAGAAGATCACGGGCGAGAGCTCCGACGATTACGGCTACGGGTCGAATTCCACGTCGAGCGACAACAGCCCGAGCACGAGCCCGGACACGACCTCCTAACCCGAGTGCAGTAGAGCGCCGTCGCCTTCCGCGGAAGCGGGGGCGACGAGCGCGCGCTGCAGCGAGCCGGGCTCGAGTCCGCTCGCACTCGAGATGTCGCTTGCGCCGAGCAGGAAGGCACCGGGCCGCGGCGCCAACGCAGTGGCCGGCACCGGGGGCGCCCAGCCGCGGCCGGCCGCGAGGGAGACGTCCTCGAGCCGCCGCACGGCGTCGAGGAACCGCGTCGGGTTGATGGACCCGTCGTAGCCCATTGGCAAGAGTGCCACGGGGTGGATCTCGAAGTGGAGATGGTACGGGGTGCCTTGGGCGTCGCCCGTGTTGCCGTTGAACCCGATCACCTGGCCGGCACGCACCTCGGCTCCGTTGACGGCAATCGCGCTGTAGGCCGCCAGGTGGGCGTAGTAGAACTGATTCCCCTGCCGATCACGGAGCCAGAGCCGGAATCCACCCACGTCGTTCCAGCCGACGGAAAAGAGCGTTCCGTCCGCGACCGCCAGTACAGGCGCTCCCAGGGGAGCGAAGATATCGGTGCCGTGGTGCCAACCCGTGGCGGCGCGAGGGGCGCCGTACGTGTCGCTGTAGGAGGCGTCGCCGTACATGGGGAACACGTAGCCCGCCGGCGAGAGCCTGATGGAGATGTCGAGCGGTGGGCGAAAGGTTGGGCCGGCCAACCCGGGTACAGGCTCGGGCGGCCTCGGCAGCTTGGGCGGGCGGGCGGGCGGCGCCTCTGCAGGCCGGGTTGGCTGCTGAGGGACGGTCGTCCTGGTGGTGGTGGGACGGCCCGTTTTCGCGGGAGCCAGCACCGACGTCGCCGCCTCGCCGTGTCCGATCAGGATCTCGGTGCCGGGCGGCAGGCCCGCGTGTTCTGCCGTCAACGTGATGCGAAGAGCCGTCACCGACACCCGGGCGTCCTTGGAGTCGCCGTCCGCGCTCGCGTCGACCGTTTGCTCGAGGGTGACGAGAAAGCCCCAGTCGCCGAGCGGGTAGTGCTGGTTCGGCGCAGCCTCGAGCGACTGGCCGAGGACCGTCAGGCCTGTGACCGCGGAGCCGCCCGCATCCGTGCCATCCGGATCCGACTTCACCCGGCCGGCAGCGCTCTCGAACATGATCTCACCGTTGAAGAGGGAACCCGACAGCACGTCGGTGACCGCGTGGGCAGCAGGAACGGCGGTCGCTCGTGCCGAGGCACTGCTGGAAAGCGCGCCGGTGCGGACGAGCGACCCATCGGCGGGATAGAGGAACGCGTCGGCAAAGCCTGTGGACGCACCTCCAGGGACCAGCGCCTCGGCGGCGCCTGAGCCCTCCTGGCCGGGAACGACCACGGCGATCCCGTACGCGCGTGCCGACGCCGTCGGCTGCTTCGCCGTGGTCGCAACACCAGAACCGCCGGCGGCAACTGCGGCGCCGAGGATGAGCAGAGCGAGAAGGCGGGTCTTCATGAGCTTCGGAGGGTAGCGAGGCAGCCGGCGTGGCGGTGTGTTGGTGACACGTGTGATGGTGAGAATGAGAATCAGTCTCAATTAGACTTTCGAGCGTGGCGCCTCTGTCCCTGCCGAACGGTGTCCGTGCGACCGCGCAGCGAGGCGCGATCCTTGGGCTCGTCGAGACGTGGCAGGGAGGCTTTACCGTGGCCGAGCTCCATGCGCGCGCACGAGCGCTCAACCCGCGGCTCGGGCTCGCGACGACCTATCGCACGATCGAGCTCCTGCGGAGGGCTGGCGCCGTCAGGCCGGTACTCACCGGGAGCATGCATGCCTACGTTCGCTGCAGCCCCAGCCACCATCACCACCTCGTCTGCACGACGTGCGGTGGTGTGGAGGATACGGAGCTGTGCGCAGCGCCAACCGAGGCGGAATTGCGCCGGCTGCACGGCTTTCACCCGATGGCGCACGACCTGGACATCTACGGGACGTGCCGAAGGTGCGCCGCCTGAACGTCACGCACGTATGAGCTGGATCGCGATCCCGCTAGCAGGCGTCACCGTACTCTCCACGCTCGCAGGGGGCATCGTCGCGCTGCGACTCGCCCGGGATCTCGCGACGGCCATCGCGCTGACCGGGGGTGTCGTCGTCGCCGTCGCTCTCTTCCACGTTCTGCCGGAGGCGATCGAGGCGGTGGGTGACCCGCAGCGCGTCGGACTCTTGGTGGGGGCCGGCTTCCTCTTCTTCTTCCTCGCCGAACGTGCGCTCGTGCTCCACCATCGAGACGCGCCCGAGCAGGCCAAGGCTCATGCCCAGGTCGGCGCGCTGGGCGCAGCCGGGCTCTCCGTGCACAGCTTCATCGACGGGCTCGGCATCGGCCTGGCCTTCGGCCTCGACACGACGACCGGTGTGCTCGTCTTCGTCGCGGTTGTCTCGCACGACTTCGCGGACGGTCTCAACACGGTCGGCTTCGTGATGCGGCAGTCGGGTGACCGCACGCGCGCGATCAGATGGCTCATCGTCGACTCGGCGGCCCCGCTCGTCGGCGCAATCGTGGGCGCGGCGCTGTCGATCGGCGAGGAGCAGCTGGGGGCGCTGCTCGCCGTCTACGCAGGCTTTTTCCTGTTCATGGGCGCGACCGACCTGTTGCCCCATGCGCACGAGCACCCGTCCGGGAAGCGCGTGCTGCTCACGGTCGCAGGGTTCGCGGCGATCCTGCTCGCCAGCCTGGCGACGCGGTAGCTGAAGAGTCATTCGACCGACGTTCTCGGCGGGCGGGACTAGGACTCAGTCGGTGCTGCGCGGCCCCCCGGCAACGAGGCAGCCTCGATGAGAGCGGGCGTCTGTTCGGCGTGCCAGTCGAGCCCCAACCGCCGTAGGCTCTCACTCGCCTGACCGATGAGGGTCTCGTCCTCCCGGACGATGCCGAGTGCGCGGAGCGCGAAGGGCTCGATGTAGGTGCCCGCCTGTAGAAGAGGCGGAGCGTCTTCCTCGACTCGTCGTCGGTCGCGCAGGGCGGCGAGAGCGTCCATCCGCGTCGCAAGTCCGGCGAGTCCGAAGCTGAGATTGTGGCTGGCGGCAGCCTCGAAAGCCTCTCCGACAGGCTGAAGATTCTCTCGCAGGAGCGCAAGGCGCAGACGTGGGGATTCCAGCGCGAAGTCGTACCCCTCCATACCCAGCTCCTCGGCAGCCCGCTCGAGCTCGGCCGCCCGCTGCTCGTCTCCCAGGACGGCGCTTGCGACCGCACAGACCAGCAACGAGCGCGCGTTGCGCGCGCAGGGTGAGTCCAGGTTGGCGGAGACAATCTGCTCGGCGCGCACGGTTAGCGCCAGAACCGCTTCCCAGCCGCCCGCGAGTTCCTCGACCTCGAGCTGGAGGGAGACGCCGTGTAGCTGGTGGTGAGGCGAGAGCCTCCGCGAGAGATCGTCAGCGTTCTTCGCCAGCCGGCGCGCCTCGTCGATCTGTGCCACCGCCGCGAATACCGGGACGGCCGCTTCGTGTGCCTCGACAATGTGGTCGGGGTCGCTGATCTCCGCGATCAGGGCCAGCCGCTCGCGTGCGAGCTCGTATGCCTGGTCATAGTGGTGCTGCGAGTAGGCCTGGGCGAGGAGGGCGTCGAGCGCCCAGGACCGGAGCTCTCGGTCGCCCAGCCGCTGGGCGAGTCGTTCGGCCTCGCGGGCAGCCTCCGCCGCCTCCTTCGGAGTCCAGAACGCACTGGCGATGAGTGCCCGCACTCGGGCCGGAGTCTCCGGTTTGGAAAGCTCGAGAGCTTTATCGATCCAGCCGGTCACGAGCTCGCGATCCGGGCGCCGCTGCCACATTCCCGAGCGAGCCGCGGTGTGCAGCGCCAGCAGGCTGTAGGTCTCACCGCAGCTGACGCGGTCCTTGCAGACCTGGAGCGAGTTCTGCATGGCCTCCCAGAACGCCTGACCCTCGTAGCGCGTCGCGTGCGCATGTCCGATCTCGCGCCAGAGCTCCGCCCTCGATTGCTCGCGCTCCTCGAGATCGAGTGCTCGCTGGAGCAGCGAGATGGCATCGCCGAGCTCGTAGCGGCCGAGGGCGAGTTCCGCAGCGCGGCGAAGCCACTCGAGCGCCTTCTCCTGCAGCCGCTTGCGTTCGGCCTCCTCGCCGCCCCAGCTGAGGTCGGCGTCCTCGGGTCGCACAGCTTCCGCGTAATGGTGAGCGAGCAGGGGAGCGGTCTCGTCCCGCCCACCCCCGGCATGTTCAAGCCACGCCGCAAAGCCCGCATGCACCTGGGCGCGCCTCGCCTTGGGCAGGCTCGTGTAAGCGACCTCGCGCGTGAGCGCATGCTTGATCGCATATTCCTGTTCCCCGGCCATCGAGGATCCCTGGCGGCGGCGAATGAAGTCTCGTTCCTCGAGGAGTCCGAAGTCCGGCTCGCCGCCGACGAGTTCGCGCACTGGCCCCACCCAGAAGGTCCGACCGACCACCGCAGCGGCCTGAAGTGCTGCCTTCTCGAGCGCCGGCAGCAGATCGATGCGGGCCGCAAGAACGGCCTGGACGGAGTCGGGAATATCCAGGCTCCGCTGGAGCCGCGTGGCCCGCCACGACTCTCCGACCCGCTCGAGATTCCCGCGGTCGATCAGCGTTCCGATCAGCTCCTCGACGAAGAGGGGATTTCCCTCCGCTCGCTTGACGACGAGGTTGCGAAGCTCGAGCGGAAGCGCCTCGGCCAACGCGTCGTCCAGAAGTCGTCCCGCCTCGTCCTCGGTCAGAGGCTGTAGCCAGAGCAGGGACGCGTTCCGCATTCCGCCTCCCCAGCTCGGGCGACTGTCGAGAAGCTCTGGCCGCGCAGTCCCGACGATCAGGAGCGGACCCTGCACCTCGCGCCTCGTGCGCTCGAGCAGGTCGAGCAGCGGATCCTCAGCCCAGTGAAGGTCCTCGATGAGGACGACGACGGGACGCTCGGCAACGAGGTTCTGGAGGAACTCGAGCCACGCATCGTGCAGCTTCTCGCGCGCGGCCAGCGGATGCAGCTCCCTCTGCACTTCGAGACCGAGCGCCAGCCCCAGGATCTCGCGAGGCCGAAGCTTCTCCCAGACACTTTCGGGTGGGTCGCTCTCGAGGATGCCGAGATGCTCCTTGAGGATCTCGCCGAGCGCCCAGTAGGTAATCGCGTGCCCGTAGGACAGGCAACGTCCGGTTCTTCGGAGCGGTTCAGCAGGCTCACCACCAAGCCGATCCCACAGCTCACGAACAAGCCGACTCTTTCCTACACCCGCATCACCCATGATCGTCACCAGATGCGGCTCCCCGTTGTTCGCGACCCGGCGGTAGGTCGCCTCGAGCAGCTCGAGCTCGGTGTCGCGGCCAACGAGCGTACGCCGTAACCCGCTCACTCCCCGCGGCCGCATCAGCGTGAGCGCCCGGATCAGCTGCCGACAGGCGACGCCGTCCCGCTTTCCCTTCGCGTCGATCCGGATCGGGTCGTCGAACTCGAAGGCGCCCCGGACGAGCGCCACGGTTCTCTCGCCGACCAGGATCTCGCCGGCTGTCACGTTCTGCTCGAGCCGGGCGCAGACGTTGACCGTGTCCCCGGTGACGAACGAGCTGCCCTCCCGGGCCGCCCCCACGACCACCTCCCCGGAATTGACCCCGATCCGAAGCTGCAGCCTCCCGTCGAAGAGCTCAGCGAGTCGCCGCCGCATGGCGAGCGCGGCGTGCAACGCCCGCTCCGCGTGATCCTCCTGCGCGTAAGGAGCGCCGAAGACCGCCATGACCGCGTCCCCCACGAACTTCTCGACGGTCCCTCCGGCACCGGCAAGCTCAGTGGCCATGGCTTCGTAGAAGCGATCGAGCATCGCCCGGGTCCGCTCAGGATCCTGGGAACCCCCGAGCTCGGTGGAGCCGACGAGGTCGGCGAAGAGCACCGTTGCAAGCTTCCGCTCCTCTCTGGACGCCAGCGTGCGCACCGGTACGCCGCACGAGAGGCAGAACCGGGCTTGTGCGGGTAGGTCGACCCCGCACTGCACACACCGCGCCACCAGAACAGTCTAGGACACAGAGGCGCCGGCGAGCTCGCGGCCGTGTTGCGCGGGCTTTAGCCTATTTGCAGGACTTCTTCGTCCCTAGGAGAGCTGTTGTCGCGCGAAGTCGCGGAAGCGGGCGCGAGCCTCCTCGTCCGGGCCGAGCCGCTCCTCGTCTGCGAACCTGGGGTCGGCTGCGATCTCCTCGGCGACCTTGCGGAGCTCACCGGCGACGGCCGTGCGATGGGTCGGATCCTTGAGCAGGAGCTCGGCCCAGGTGTCGGAGCCGTCGAACGGCGGCAGGTCGCTCTCGACGTAGAGCTCGCCCAGCTTCATCCCGACGCGGATGTACGCGAACGTTCGAAAGGCCAGAATGCGGCGCGGCGAGCCGACGAGGCGCTCGATCTCGGGGTCGTCCGCCTGGAGTTGCGCGACGATGCTGCCGAGCGGCTCGTCGACGAGGGGGACCCAGATCTCCTCGTAGTCCGTCACGGTTTCGAAGCATACGCTCGCCGTGCCAGGTGCGCGGCCACGCCTAGAACGAGCAGGCCGAACAGGCGGCGGAGGACGTCCTCGGACAGGTTCGTCGCAATCAGGACACCGGCCTGGACCCCCACGATCGACGCGACGCCGAGCAGGAGGGCGGCTCGCCAGCGCACGTTCCCATGTCGCCCCTGGCGCCAGGCGCCTGCGGCGACGGTGGGCAGAATCGCGAGCAGAGAGGTGGCCTCGGCGTCGAGCTGTCCAAGCCCGAGCGCGACGAGCGTCGGGACGAAGAGGATCCCGCCCCCGACGCCGAAGAGCCCGGCGAGCACTCCCGCCACGAGGCCCAGGGTGAGGCCGATCGCCACCGTGGTGGCGCTCAACGGCCGCGGGCGCGTGGAGAGGGTGTGACGTTCATCCGCCGATCAGCCAGACGCCGACGCCCGCGAGCAGCACTGCGAAGGCATAGGTGAGCGGTCGCACGGGGATGCGCTGCTGGAGCGAGACCCCGCCGACGGCGCCGGCGGCGGCGGGAAGACCCACGAGCGCGGCGTACCCGAGATCGACGTGCCCCTCGAACGAATAGAGAATCGTGCCGGCGAGCGCGGTGATGCCGATCGCCGCGAGCGAGGTGCCGGTGGCAGGGCGCTCGGCAAACCCAGCCGCGAGGATCAGCAGCGGCACGATCACGATCCCGCCGCCAACGCCGAAGAGAGCGCTGAAGAGGCCTGCGACGACGCCGATTGCCGCAAGCCTGGTCAGCGAGCACCTGCTCTGGGTTTCCCCTGCTGGACGGCGCCGGTCACGAGAAGCCTCACCCGACCTATCCTAGGCGCGGTGGACGAGCCCTCTCCGCTCTCGCGCATCACCGAGCAGCCCGAACGGACAGCGCTCCTGCTGGACGTGGACGGCGTCCTCGCGCCGATCGTGGACATCCCGCACGAGGCGAACGTGCCGCCGGTGACGCGGGACGAGCTGAGGCGGCTGAGCGCCCGCTACGCGCTCGTCGCCTGTATCAGCGGCCGGCCAGCGCCCGACGCACGGCGAGTCGTGGGGTTGGACGAGCTCGTCTACGTCGGCGAGCACGGGCTCGAGCTGATCCCGGAGGCGCGGGAGTGGAGCGAGCGGCTGCTCATGTTTGCGGCGACCGTCGACTGGGAGGATGTGGAGCGAAAGCCGCTGACGGTCACCTTCCACTACCGTCGCGCCGAGGACGAAGCGGAGGCTGTGCGCTTCCTGGAAGCGGTCTCGACTCGAGCACGGGACGAGGGACTCGTTGCTCGATTCGGGCGCAAGGTGCTCGAGCTGCGCCCACCCGTAGGCGCGCACAAGGGCACGGCCGTCGCGCACCTGCTCGGAGAGCGCGGACTCGAGCGGGCGCTCTACGCGGGCGACGACACCACGGACCTGGACGCCTTCCGGGCGCTGCAAGCGCTCGAGGTCGGCGTTGCCGTGGCCGTCTCCTCGCCGGAGGGGCCGGCGGAGCTGCGCGAGGCCGCCGACGTGGTGGTCGACGGCCCCGCGGAGTTCCTCGAAGTGCTCCGCTCTCTCTAGAGCACGGCCGGAGCTGGAGCGCCCTCCGGCACTGCGTCGAGCTCCTCGTTCCGGATCAGGACCAGCGCCGCAACAACACCCGCCGCCGCGATCGCCGCCCCGACCCAGAAGGCGAGCTGGAAGCCGGACGTCAGCGCCTCGGGCGGCGTCCTGCCGGTGGAGATCTCGTCCTCGGTTCGCGAGATCGCGATCGCCGAGAGGAGCGCGATCCCGACAGCGCCGCCGATCTGCTGCGAGGTGTTGATCAAGCCGGACGCGAGCCCCGCCTCGGCCTGCTTGACGCCTGCCAGCGCCGCGATCGAGATCGGCACGAAGCACAGCGCCATCCCGAGCGCGACGATCAGGAAGCCGGGCAGGAGGTCGGCGGCATAGGAGCCGCCGACGGACACCTGCGTGAAGAGCAGCAGCCCGACGCCGAGAATGGCCATGCCCGTGGCGATCAGCGGCTTGACCCCGACCTTGCCGACGAGCGCAGCGGCGACGTTCGCCCACACGATCGAGGTTCCGGCGACGGCGAGGTACGCGACCCCCGTCTTCATCGCCGAGTAGCCGAGTACCTGCTGCATGTAGAGGGTCAGCATCAGGAACATGGAGAACAGTGCGGTGCCGAGGATGAACCCGGCCACATTTGCGCCGAGCACCGTTGTTGTGCGGAAGATGCCGAACCGCATCAGCGGCTCCGGCGCGCGGGTCTCCCATCTGACGAAGCCGGCAAGCAGCGCGGCGGCGGCCGCGAAGACACCGATCGTCCGACCGGAACTCCAGCCCCAGTCGTTGCCCTGCGTGATGCCGAGCACGAGCGTCGTCAGCCCTCCCGTCACGAGTACCGCACCCAACGCGTCGAAGCTGCGAACGCGGGTGTCGCGGCTCTCTCCGAGCAGCACCATCGCGAGGGCGAGCGCAACGAGGCCGACCGGGATGTTGACGAAGAAGATCCACTCCCACGAGAGCGCGTCGGTCAATACACCGCCCAGCAGGACGCCGGCGGCGGCGCCGAAGCCACCGACCGCGCCCCACACACCCAGGGCGATGTTTCGCTCGCGGCCCTCCGCGAACGTCGTCATCAGGATCGCGAGCGCTGCGGGCGAGATCGCGGCGGCGCCGAGCCCCTGGATCGCACGAGCACCGATCAGCGAGCCTTCCGACCAGGCGAGCCCGCAGATGAGGGAGCCGATCGTGAAGGCGACGAGGCCGAGCATGAAGATGCGACGACGCCCGAGCACGTCGGCGGTGCGGCCACCGAGCAGCAGGAAGCCCCCGAAGACGAGCGCGTAGGCGCTGATCACCCACTGCAGGTTCTGCTGGGAGAACCCGAGGTCGACCTGGATCGACGGGAGCGCCACGTTGACGATCGCGATGTCGAGCACGACCATGAACTGCACCGCCGAGAGCAGGGCGAGCGCGAGCCATTTCGTCTTCGGGGAAGCAACCATGTCTCCTTTCGGATACTATGGAGTTGTGAAACTACAGGGTCTACTTGCGAAAGGCAAGTGTAAGCTTTAGAATGTGAAGAAGTGAAGAGCTACGACCAGTACTGCCCCATCGCACATGCCCTCGGGCTCGTTGGCGAGCGATGGTCGTTGCTCGTCGTGCGTGAGCTGATGGAGGGGCCGAAGCGCTATACCGACCTCGTCGCGGGGTTGCCCAAGATCGGCACGAACATCCTTGCCGCGCGCCTCAGAGACCTCGAGGCGGCGGGTGTTGTCGGGAAGCGCAGGCTGCCCCCGCCCGCCGCCTCTACCGTGTACGAGCTGACCGCCTACGGGCGCGACCTCCGGCCAGTGATCCACGAGCTCGCCAGGTGGGGCGTGCGCTCGCTCGGACCGCCGCCGCTCGACGCACTCGAGCAGGGCTGGCTCGTTCACGCCCTCGACCTGGGGCTCTCACCACTCATGGCCGCGGGCAGAATCGCGTTCCGCGTGGGCGAGGAGGAGGCGTCGCTGGTCGATGGACAGGCCGAATCCGGCATCGTGGACGATGCGGAGGTACTCGTCGAGACCGACGCGATCGGCTTCTACCACCTCGTCGTCGACCGGCAGCTCGAGGGCATTCGGATCGAAGGAAACGCCGAGCTGCTCGAGCGTATGCTCGACGCCGTCGCTCCTACGCCGCTTCCCGCCTGATGACCTCCCAAGCGAGCCGCACGTCGGTTTCTGTGGTGCGGGCACTGCCCACGGCAAGCCTCAGCACGTAGCGACCGTTCAATTTCGTGTGCGAGAGGAAGACCTCGCCCGTGGCGTTGACGCGCTCGAGCAGCGCTTCGTTCTCCTCGTCGGTTCCCTCCCGGCGGAAACACACGAGCGAGAACGGCCGGGGGGAGGCCAGCTTCCACCCAGGCTCGTCGCGCACCCACTGCTCGAAGAGCGCCGCCAGCCGGATCGACTCGCGGATGAGCTCCTGCAACCCCTGACGGCCGTGACAGCGGAGGACGGCCCAGAGCTTCAACGCACGGAAGCGCCTGCCCAGGACGGGGCTGAACTCCGAGAGGCTCGCCACCTCCTCGTTGACGCGGAGGTATTCAGGCACGAGGCTGAACGCTGCCCGGAGATCGTCCGGCCGCCGCGTCCAGAGCGCTGAGCAGTCCATCGGCGTGAAGAGCCACTTGTGTGGGTTGACGACGACCGAGTCGGCCCGCTCCCACCCGGCGAAGTGGTGTCGGAGCTCCGCGCACACGGCAGCCGAGCCCGCATAGGCGGCATCGACGTGTAACCAGACGCCATGCCGTTCACACGCGTCGGCCACCGCGGCGACGGGATCGACCGAGCTCGTGGACGTCGTGCCGACCGTGGCGACGACAGCGCACGCTCCCTCGAGGTCGAGGGCGTCCGGCCGCATGCGAAAGTCGGCGTCGACCGGAATCTTGCGGTGCTCCAGCCCGAGCAGGCGACAGGCCTTCTCGACCGAGGAGTGGGCTTGCTCGGAGCAGACGACGACGCGGGCACGTGGCCTGACGTGGCGCGCCGCGGCCAGGGCCGTCATCGTGCCCGTGGAGGCGGTGTCCTCGATGTGGCCGTGCAGCCCATCCGGCAGGCCGAGCAGCTGGGCGAGCCAGTCGAGCGTCAGCTCTTCGAGCTCTTGGAGCGCCGGCGACGTTCGCCAGAGAATGCCGACCTGGTTCAGACCCGCGATCAGGAGCTCGGCGAGGATGCCGGGCTCGGAAGCCGTCGTCGGGAAGTACGCGAAGAAGCCCGGGCTCTGCCAGTGCGTGAGCCCCGGCAGCAGGATCTGGTCGAGGTCGCGCAGGACGCTGTCGAACGGCTCCCCCGCGTCGGGCGGCGACGCCGGCAGCCGCGACCGGATCTCGCCCGGCTCGACCTGCGCCCTCACGGGCAGCTCCCGCACGCGCTCGAGATACGACGCGACCCACTCGAGGGTGGCGGCTCCATCGTCCCGAAAGGTCACTTGCGCAGCTGCTCTATCTCGGCCCAGGACCGCGTATTCAGGATCTGCTCCTTCGTCAGCCAGGCGCGCCGCGCCTGTGCGATCCCCAGGTCGACGTAGCCGAGCGCGCCGGTCGAGTGACCGTCGCTCGAGACGACCAGTGTCAACCCCGCCTCGCCGGCAAGCCGCGCGTGGGCGTCGCGCAGGTCGAGCCGATCCGGCTGCGAGTTGATCTCGAGGAACGTGCCGGTCTCGAGCGCACGCTCGACCACCGTCTCTACCTCGATCGTGGAGGGCCCGCGCTTGCCGATCTTGCGGCTCGTGAGGTGGCCGATGCAGTCCACCTGTGGACTATCCATGGCGTACAGGACGCGGCCCGTGGGGTCGTTGTCGAAGCTCGAGTGCACAGACGCCATCACCCAGTCGAGCGGCTCGAGCAGCTCGTCGCCCACGTCGAGCTCGCCGTTCGCGCGAATATTGACCTCGATCCCCCTCAGGATCCGGAACGGGGCAAGCCGCTCGTTCAGCGCCTCGATCTCCTCCCACTGGGCTTCGAGTTTGCCGTCTCGCAGGCGCTGGGAGTGGTCGCACATGGCGAGGTACTCGTGTCCGAGCCCGCGCGCGGCGATGGCCATATCGGCGAGGGACGCCTTCCCGTCGGACCAGGTCGAGTGCGCGTGGAGGTCGCCACGCAGGTCGGCTCGCTCGACGAGGACCGGCAGCTTGCCGGCGCGGGCCGCCTCCAGCTCACCGCCGTTCTCGCGCAGCTCGGGCTCGATGTACGCATAACCGAGGTGCGCGTAGAGGGCATCCTCGTCCCCCGCCGTGAACACCTCTCCCGTCTCCAGCGTGGTGACGCCGTACTCGGAGACGGAGAAGCCGCGCCGAACGGCGTCCTCGCGGAGAGCAACGTTGTGCTCCTTCGAGCCGGTGAAGTGCTGGAGCAGGTTGCCGTACGACTTCGGCGGGACGACGCGAAGGTCGAAGCAGAGGCCGTCGTTGGTAATCACCGTCGCCTTCGTATCGCCCTTGGCGACCACGTCCGCGACCCATCTGAGCTTGGTGAAGTAGTCGATCAGCGCCGGGGCATCGGTGGAAGTGGCGATGAGGTCGAGGTCGCGGAAGGTCTCTCGCCGGCGGCGTACCGAGCCGGCCTCCGACACCTTCACAGCAGCCGGGTGCTCGCGGAGGACCGACACCACCGCCAGCACTGCCGGCAGGCCCTCACCGAGCAGACGCCGCGACTCGCGGGGGTCGACGGGCGCCTGCGCGAGCGCCTCCAGGATCTTGGCCTCCGACTTCGCGCCGAGACCGGCGAGCGCTCGCAGCCTCTCCTCCATGGCTGCCTCTTTTAGCTCGTGGAGAGTGGTGACTCCGAGCTCCTGCCAGATGCGACGTGCCGTCTTTGGCCCGAGCCCCGGCAGGCGCATGAACTTGACCACCTCCGCCGGAATGATCGCCTTGCGCTTCGTCAGCGCCTTCATCTCGCCGACCTCGATCGCCTCCACGATCTTCTGCTCGATCGTCTTGCCGATCCCCGTGAGGTTTGTCGCCTTGCCGTCCAGCGCCAGCTGCGCGACAGGCCCGCCGGTCTCGCGGATGCGCGACGCGGCGCGGCGGTAGGCAAGCACGCGAAAGGAGTCTTCGCCCTCCAGCTCGCTCAGGTCGGCCAGCAGCTCCAGCTGCTCCGCGAGCTCGTCGTTCCTCGGCAGCGTCTGTGCCATCCCGTCGATCATACGAGCCGCTCCGTAGCGGGCCCCTACAACGCTTCGGGCAAGATCGACGCAATGCGGGCCTGCGTCTGCCTCCCCACCTACGACGAGCGTGAGAACCTCGAACCCATGCTGCGTGCGCTCGGCGCAGTGCTCGGCCCTGACGACCACGTGCTCGTGATCGACGACAGCTCGCCTGACGGCACAGGGGAACTCGCCGACCGCCTCGCGGCGGAGCTGCCATTTGTCGAGGTGCTGCACCGCCAGCGGAAGGAGGGCCTCGGGCCTGCCTACGTCGCCGGGTTCCGCCACGCGCTGGCAGCCGGGGCCAGGTTGATCCTCGAGATGGATTGCGACTTTTCCCACGACCCGAAGGACGTGCCCAGGCTGATCGAGGCCGCCGCGGTCGCGGACGTCGTGCTCGGCTCCCGGTACGTCCGCGGCGGCGCGGTGCGCGACTGGGGGTTCCTCCGGCGGGCGATCTCGAAGGCAGCGTCGCTCTACACGCAGCTGCTCCTGATGCCGGTCAAGGATGGCACGGGAGGCTTCAAGTGCTTCCGCCGGGAGGTGCTGGAGCGCCTTGACTTCGAGGCGATCACCGCGCGCGGCTACATGTTCCAGATCGAGACGACGTTCCGCGCTCGCCGCATGGGCTTTCGGGTCTCCGAGATCCCGATCACGTTCTCGGACCGGCGGGTGGGTGGCTCGAAGATGTCGCGCGGAATCGTGCTCGAAGCCGTTTGGCGGGTACCCGCGCTTCGCCTTGCGGCGATCAGGGGCAAGGTGTGAGGGCCGTCTCCGACACGACCTTCGAGACGGAGGTGCTGCAGGCGGACGGAGCGACGATCGTCGACTTCTGGGCGCCGTGGTGCAAGCCCTGTGAGGCGATCGAGCCGATCCTGGAGGAGCTCGCGGAAGAGCGCGGTGCCGCACTCGTGAGACTGAACGTCGACGAGCACCTCGGCGTCCCATCGCGCTACGGGGTGCTCTCACTGCCAACCGTCATCCTCTTTCGCAGCGGCGAACCGCGCTCGACGGTGGTCGGCGCGCGGTCGCGCGCGCACTACGAGCGGCAGTTCGACGCCTACCTCGACTAGGGAGACCCCTCTGTGAACATCCAACGATGGCCCTCGACGTCCTCGGCGCGATAGCTGCGGCCGTGCTCGCCCCCGGACGGCTCGGTCAGGATCGTCGCGCCCGCCGCCTTCGCGCGCGCACAGTGCGCGTCGAGATCGTCGACGTAGACGAGCACGCCGTCGACGATGTACGGCGTCTGCGACCAGCGCCGGGCTTGCTCGCACACCCCGGCGTGGTGTCTCGGACTCTGGTAGTCGCGACTGGGGAAGCCGAGCATCACCTCGCCTCCGCCGAGCTCCATGTTCACGTGCGTCACCGTGCCGTCGTCGTCCGTCCATCTGCCGGTCTCCCGGAACCCGAACGCCTTCGCGATCCACTCCGCACTCCGCCCAACATCCTCGTAGGAGAGCATCGAAATCACCCGCTGGCCGTTCATGTGCTCCTCCTTGCCTCGATTTCCCCGATGATCTCGAAACGACCACCGCATTGCTAACTAGCATCGAACGCGTGGGCCTGGCGCGCTACGACGGAGTCGCCGATTGGTACGAGCGCGACTTCGCGGAGTCGGAGCTCGGCGTGGCAACGCGGCAAATCGTGGTCGAGCTCCTCGGCACGGCCAATGGACGGCTTCTCGATGTCGGCTGTGGCGGCGGCTCTCATGCCGCCGCCTTCGCCGAACTCGGGTGGGAGGTGACGGGCGTGGACGTGTCGGAAGACCAGTTACGCCTCGCGCGCGCCCGCGGGGTCGATGCTCTGCTCGGGCGTGCCGAGGAGCTTCCATTCGGTGAGGCCAGCTTCGATGCGGCGGTCTCGATGTGGACGCATACGGACATCGACGACTTTCCAGCGGCGGCGCATGAGGTTGCACGCGTTCTGCGGTCGGGGGCGCCCTTCGTCTACCTCGGTGTGCATCCGTGCTTCGTTGGTCCGCACTCCCGAAACGTCGGCGCGCTCGGAATCCCGGAGCTGCATGCGGGATACCGCGAGACCGCACGCTGTACGGAAGCTCCGGGGATCACACCCGAGGGGCTGCGCGCCCGAGTGGGTGTCTCCCACCTCCCGCTGGCGACCCTCGTGCAGGCCTTTCTCCAGGCAGGGTTCGTCGTCGAGCGGTTCGAAGAGCCAGGGGAGCGCGAGTACCCGTATCGGCTGGCGATGCGATGGCGCAAGTAGACGAGACCCTCACCTCGGCATGGCTGCGGATCCTCGAAGGCGAGGAACTCGCCCATCTGACGACGGAGCCGGCTCGGGCCGGAAAGGTCGAGCCATTCCCGGCCGACCTCGACCCGAGGGTCGCCTCGTCGCTCGTCGCCCAGGGGATCACCTCCCTCTGGCGCCACCAGGTCGAGGCGTGGGAGGCGACTCGCGCCGGCGGCAACGTGATCGTCACGACAGGTACTGCGAGCGGCAAGAGCCTCGCCTTCAACCTGCCCGTGCTCGACCTGATCTCACGGGATCCCAAGAGCCGCGCTCTCTACCTCTACCCGACGAAGGCGCTGGCACAGGACCAGGCGAGAGCGCTGGCGGCATTCGGGCTCAAGGGCGTCAGGCCGGCGATCTACGACGGTGACACCGAGACCGAGCGCCGCTGGCAGATCCGGAAGTGGGCGAACGTGCTCCTGACGAACCCCGACATGCTCCACGTCGGCATGCTGCCGCGGCACGACCGGTGGGGCGACATGCTCGCAAACCTGCGCGTCGTCGTCGTCGACGAGGCGCACGTCTACCGCGGCGTCTTCGGCTCGCACGTGGCCAACGTCCTGCGCCGATTACGTCGCCTCGCCCACGTCTACGGCGCCAAGCCGCAGTTCGTGCTCGCCTCGGCCACGATCGCCAACCCCGCCCAGCTGGCGGAGTCGCTGCTCGGCGTGCCGGCGACCGTGATCGAGGGCGACGCGGCCCCGAAGGCGGAGCGCACGATCGCCCTCTGGAATCCGGAGTTGATCGACCCGGAGCTCGGGACCAGGGCGAGCGCGCTCGGGGACGCGTCGCGGCTGCTCGCCGGTCTCACGTCGCAGGGACTGCGCACGATCTGCTTCGCGAAGAGCCGCAAAGCGGTCGAGCTGATCCACCGGTTCACGGTCGAGCGGGTCGAGCAGGACGTGGCCGAGCGCCTCGCTCCCTACCGCGCCGGCTACACACCGGCTCAGCGGCGAGAGATCGAGGCAAGGCTGATGGCCGGAGAGCTGCTTGGCGTGACAGCAACCGACGCGCTCGAGCTGGGAATCGACATCGGCGCGCTCGACTGTGCGATCTCGGTGGGCTTCCCGGGCACGGTGTCTTCGTTGCGCCAGCAGTGGGGAAGGGCGGGCAGGCGCGGCCACGGTCTGGCGTTGCTTGTCGCAGGAGAGGATGCGCTCGACCAGTTCTTCATGCGCGAGCCCGAGGCGCTGCTCAACCGGACGGTGGAGGCTGCGATCCTCGACGGCACGAACCCGCGGGTGCTCGACGGGCACGTGCTGTCGGCAGCCTTCGAGGGCCCGATCGACGAGGCCGACGTGGAAACGCTCGGGCGGGAGGCGCTCGAGCGTGCGCCCGACCTGCCGGAGCTGAAGCACACCGCAGCCGGCTGGGTCTGGGCGGGCACCGAGTACCCGGCCGCGCGCATAACCCTGCGCTCCGGCGACCGAGATTCCTTCACCGTCGTCGACGAGGCCACCGGCTCCGTCCTCGGCCTCGTCGAGCGCTCCCGCGCCTACGGAACCATCCACGAAGGCGCGGTCTACCTCCACCTGGGCGAGCAGTACCTCGTGCAGGCGCTCGATCTCGAGGCGCGTGCAGCCCTCGTCTCACAGGCCTCGGTGGACTGGTACACGCAGGCGAAGAAGGAGACGCAGACCGCGATCGTGGAGCCGCTGAGAATCGGGCGCCGCCTCGGCGTCGAGCTCCACTTCGGGCGCATCTCGGTCACCGAGCAGGTCGTTGCGTACCAGCGCAAGTCGATCTCGGGCGGCGACACGCTCGAGACGGTCCCGCTCGACCTGCCCGAGACGAGCTTCGAGACGGAGGCAATCTGGTTCTGCCCCACCCCGGCGCAGCTCGCGGAGCTCGAGGAGATGCCGAAGCTCCTCTCGTCGCTGCACGCGGCGGAGCACTCGTTGATCGCGCTGTTGCCGCTCTGGGCGATGTGCGACCGCTGGGACATCGGCGGCCTGTCGACCAACATTCACTTCCAGACCGGCCTGCCGACGATCTTCGTCTACGACGGCCACGCCGGCGGCGTCGGGATCACAGAGCGCGGGTTCGAGCGCTTCGAAGGCTGGGTGCGGGACACCGCCCGCATGCTGGCCGGCTGTCCCTGCGCCGCCGGGTGCCCCTCCTGTGTCCAGAGCCCCAAGTGCGGCAACCTGAACGAGTACCTCGACAAGGAGGGGGCGCTGACACTCCTTCGCCGTCTGCTAGAGAAGGTGGATACAGCCGTTGACGGCCAGCGTCAGTAGCAGCGAGATGCCGATCGAGACCGCGAGGCAGCCCGGCGAGCAGCCGTAGACCTTGACTCGACCCCCCTTGTATTCCCTCGGCGAGAAGAGACGCATGGGGACGTTCATGTCCACGGTCGATTTCGTGACACCTCGTTCGTCTCCCATGTGACGTGTCCGCGACGGAGAGACGATCGTCGCGGACGGCCCCTTCGCCGAGACGAAGGAGCAGCTCGGGGGTCGCCTCGAGTCGCTGCCGGTGGTCGAACACGACGTGAGCTCGATTCCCGACCATCGCCTCGCCCTCGTCTTCACCTGCTGTCATCCGTCGCTTGCGGCCGAAGCGCGGGTGGCGCTCACGCTGCGCGCGGTTGCGGGGCTGACGACCGGGGAGATCGCGCGCGCCTTCCTCGTCTCCGAGGCTTCCATTGCCCAGCGACTCGTGCGGGCGAAGCAGAAAGTCAGAGGCGCCGGGATCCCCTTCCGGGTTCCGCCCGACGAGCTGCTACCGGAGCGCCTGCGATCGGTGCTCGCCGTTCTCTACCTCGTCTTCAGCGAGGTTTACTCGACAAGCAGCGGCGAGGAGCACGTCCGGGCCGAACTCTGCGAGGAGGCGATTGGCCTCGCAAAGCTGCTCGCGTTGCTCATGCCTGACGAGCCAGAGGCGCTTGGCCTGCTCGCGCTGATGCTCCTGCAGGACGCGAGGCGCGAGGCGGCGGCGAGGCCCAGACGGCGAGCTCGTTCTGTTCCTGGAGCGGCGGCTCGCTCAGCTGGCACCCTGACGCCCGGTGGTAGGTTCGTCTCTCGACCCAGGAGGAGACCCATGTACCGCCAGCATCTACCTCAGCTCGACGGCGGCCTCTTCGTAACGGACGGCGGCATCGAGACGACGCTGATCTTCCATCAGGGTCTCGAATTGCCGGAGTTCGCGGCGTTCGATCTGTTGAAGAGCGACGAGGGCACCGAGCAACTGCGTCGCTACTACGAGCCTTACGTGAGACTCGCTCGCGAGCGCGGCCTGGGCCTCGTGCTCGAGAGCCCGACGTGGCGCGCGAACCCCGATTGGGCGGCGAGGATCGGCTACACCCGGGAGGACCTCGACACCCTCAACCGGAAGGCGATTGCGCTGATGGAGGACATCCGCGGCGAGCAAGGAGCCGGCGAACCGATCGTGATCAGTGGCTGTATCGGGCCACAGAGCGACGGCTACAAGCCCGACGGGATGCTGTCGGCGGAGGAGGCGGAGACGTACCACTCGACACAGATCGGGACCTTCGCCGAGACCGCGGCTGACATGGTCACGGCGATCACGATGACCTACGCCGACGAGGCACTCGGCGTGACTCGTGCCGCGCGAGCCGTAGGCCTGCCGGTTGTTGTCTCGTTCACGCTCGAGACCGACGGACGACTCCCGAGCGGCCAGTCGCTCGCGGATGCGATCCAGGCGGTCGACCGCGAGACCGAGGCGACCCCGGCCTACTACATGATCAACTGCGCACACCCGACGCACTTCGAGGCGATCCTCGAGCCGGGAGCGGAGTGGGTCGAGCGGATCGGCGGCCTGCGGACGAACGCGTCGACGAAGAGCCACGCCGAGCTCGACGAGGCGGAAGAGCTCGACGAGGGTGACCCGCAGGATCTCGCTGCGCGCCACGCGGCGCTGAAGGCGCGCCTGCCGCGCGTGAACGTGCTCGGCGGCTGCTGCGGTACCGACGATCGCCATGTTGCAGCGATCTGCAGTGCCTGGAGCGGCGAAGGGACGGCTACGCGGACGTAGAGTCAGCTTCGTGCGGATCCCAGCGAAGATCGACGATGCGATCCGGGAGCTCGCCGTGCTGGAGGAAACGCCGCTCGTGGGTCTCGTCGAGGGACGGCGGTAGGGTGGAGCAAAGGCTCGGGGAGTGACCGCGTTTGCGGTGACAGGTCTGGAGAAGCGCTACGGCTCGATCGCAGCTCTTCGGGGAGTCGACCTCGAGCTGGCGGAGGGCGAGCTGCTCGGGCTGCTCGGACCCAACGGCGCCGGTAAGTCGACCCTCGTGAAGATCGGTTGCGGCCTCGTCCGGCAGTCTGGAGGTCACGCGGTCGTCTGCGGCGCAGCCGCGGGCTCACGCGCTGCTCGGAGTTCGGTCGGGTATCTCGCCGAGCTCTTTCGCTTCCCGGGCTGGTGCACGGCGGACGAGGTGCTCTCGCTCCACCAGCGGCTCGCCCGGTCGAGCGGTGGCGAGCGGGAGCGAGGCGACCTGCTCGAGCTCGTCGGCCTCTCCGATGCCCGACGCCGGAAAGTCGAGGCGATGTCGAAGGGAATGCAGCAGCGGCTGGGGATCGCGCAGGCACTCGTCGGTGCTCCGCGACTGTTGTTTCTGGACGAGCCGACGAGCGCGCTCGACCCTGCGGGTAGGCGGACGGTCCGGGGGATCCTGGAGGAGCTGCGTGCCCGTAACATCGCCGTCCTGCTGAACTCGCACCTCCTGAGCGAGGTCGAGCTCGTGTGTGATCGGGTCGCGATCCTGCTGGACGGAAGCGTCGTCGCCTCCGGCAGACCCGAGGAGCTGATGCGGCCGCGGGGAGTGGAGATCGAGACGAGCGCAGGGGTACGCGTCGTCGAAGGCGCTCTGAGGGAGGACGTGCCTCGGCTCGTCGCCGAAGCCGGGGCGGCGGGCGAGCCGATTTACGGGATCCGCGTACTGCGCTCGACGCTCGAGGACGTCTACCTCGACGCTGTCGGAGACGAGGCGTGAGCGTGCCGACTTCGAGCGCTCGCGCGTGACCGATGCCCTGACGATCGCGGCGTACGCGCTGCGCGAGAGTCTGAGGCGGCGTGTGTTCGTGGTCGTGGCGCTGCTGACGATCGCGTTTCTCGTCCTCTACCGGGTCGGCGCGGGCAAGGCCTTCGAGGAGACGGAGAACGCCTTCCCACCGGTCGGCGTCGAGCCGGACGAATTCATCGGCTCCACGCTGCTCGGCATGGCCATGTTCGCGACCCTCTTCCTCGGCACGGTGCTCGCGGTGTTCCTGACGCTCGGAGCCGTACGCGGCGACGCCGAGCGGGGCCTGCTGCAGCCGCTCGTTGTCCGACCGGTCGGCCGGACGACCTTCCTGCTCGGCCGCTTCCTCGGCGCGGCGGCGGTCTGCGCCGTCTACGTCGCGCTCGTCTATGCCACCGCCGTCGTGCTCACCGGCGAGGCGGGTGGCTGGTGGCCCGACCGTCTGGTCGCTCCGGCAGCCGAGCTCGCTGGCGCTGTCGTCCTCCTGGTCGCCATCTCGCTGCTCGGCTCGGTCTTCCTGTCGGCGACGACCAACGGGATCGCGGTGTTCATGCTCTTCGGCGCGGGGCTCGTCGGTGGCCTGCTGGGCCAGATCGGGGAGGCGATCGACTCGAAGACGCTGCTCACGGTCTCCGAGCGCACCTCCTGGGCGCTGCCATTCGAGGCGCTCTACCAGGACGGGCTCCAGCGGTTGACGCTCGACGCACGCGGCCTGACCCGCTTCGCGGTCGAGCTCGGACCGTTCGGCGGCGGCCAGAGCTACGGAGCCTGGCTGCCGGTGTGGTCGATCGGCTACCTGGCGGTCGTCCTCGGGCTGGCGGCGTGGGGCTTCGCCTGCCGGGATCTCTAGGCCTAAGAACTAACGCAGCGAGCGCAACGCTGCGCCGAGCGACTGCCGCGTCTTCAGCACGCCCTCGTAGAGATCTCCCTCCCGCGCGACGCGTTCGAGCACCGCAGCCATGGTGAAAGCAGCAGGGTCGAGCGAGGAGCTCACCTCCTCCCAGCGGAGGGGCGTCGAGACCGGCGCCCCCGGCTTGGGACGGACGGAGTAGACAGAGGCGATCGTCTTGCCCTCACCGTTCTGATTCGAGTCGATCAGGACGCCGCGACGCTTTGCTTTCGACCACTCGGTCGTGGCCAGCCGCGGGTGCGCCCGAGCGATCGCGCCCGCGACGATCTCGGAGAACTCGCGCGTCTCGTCGAACGTGTGGCGCCGCTCGATCGGGACGAGCACGTGGATCCCCTCGGAGCCGCTCGTCTTTGGAAACGACTGCAGCTCGAGCAGCTCGAGCGTCTGCTTCACGAGCAGCGCAACCTCGATCGTCTCGGCGAAGCCGACGTCGGGCGAGGGATCGAGGTCGAAGAGGACGAAGTCGGGGCGCTCGGGCTTGTCGACGCGCGAGTACCACGTGTTCAGGTCGATGCAGCCCATGTTCACCATCCACAGCAGCGCGAGCTCGTCGTTCACGAGCGCGAAGTCGATCTCCCTCCGGCGCGGAGGGGTATCGCGAGTGGATGCCGTGAAGCGCCGGGTCGGGATCCAGTCGGGCATGTGCTTCGGCGCATCCTTCTGGAAGAAGAACTTCCCGTCGACCCCGTCGGGGTAGCGCTTCATCGTGAACGGCCGGTCGCGAAGATGGGGCAGGAGCACCGGAGCCACGTCACGGTAGTAGGCGAGGAGGTCTCCTTTCGTGATCCCCTCGGCGGGCCAGAACGGCTTGTCGAGGTTCGAGAGCTTCAACACGCGCGTACCGCGCCTCAGCTCCGGCTCCACGCCGGCTCGCTCGCGCTGCACCTCTTCGGGCTGCTTGTCCTCCCGCAGCCCCTGGTAGGAGGGCGCACGCAGGCGGCCGTCGTGCGTCCACTCGACGAACTCGACCTCCACCACGAGCTTCGGCTCCACCCAGACCACGTCGCCCTTCCGGACCTTGGGCATCTTCGGCACATCCTCGAACGGGCTCGTGGGGCGCTCGAGGGGTCGGAGCCGCTCGAGCAGCTTCTCGATCTCCTGATCATTGAAGCCGGTCCCGACGTTGCCGGCGTATCGCAGCTGACCGCCCTCGGAGACAGCGAGCACAAGGGAGCCGAACCTGCCGGTGCGGCGACCCTGGCCCTTCGTGTACCCGGCGACGACGAACTCCTGGCGGCCGTGCGTCTTGATCTTCAGCCAGTTGCGGGAGCGCTTCCCGGGCTCGTAGACGGAATCGGCTCGCTTGGCCAGTATGCCCTCGAACTCCTGCGCCTGCGCCGCGCGAAACAGGGCCTGGCCGTCCTCGAACGCCTCTGAGATCTGTACGCCGCGACGCCGCGTGTCGATCAGCTCCACCAGCCTCGCCTGTCGCTGTACGAGCGGACGGCCGATGAGCACCTCGCCTTCGATCTCGAGCGCGTCGAAGGCGACGAACACATACGACGTCCCCGCCTTGCCCTGCTGCATCGCGGAGAAGGTCGCTCGCCCGTCGGCCCCGATCGCCACAACCTCCCCGTCGAGCACGCAGTCCGGAGTCCGAAGCGCCCGCTCGAGGGCTTCCACGACGGTCGGGAAGCGCTCCTTGAGCGCATTCCCGTTCCGGCTGCGAAGGTCGATCTCGCCCCCTCGCATGGTCGCCACAGCGCGGTAGCCGTCCCACTTCACCTCGTACAGCCAACCGTCGCCTGTCGGTACCTCGCCCGCCAGCGTCGCCAACATCGGCTTATACGCTCTTCTATCCGCAAACGAGACTCTGTCTCGTTTGCGGACCAGGAGCCAGTTCTTCGGGTCGCCCGAGAGCCTCGCCGGGACGAGGGTCCACAGTCCCTCGAGCCTCTCGCCGTGCAGATGGACGGTCAGGCCGCCGTCGGGCTTCTCCTCGACCAGCTCGTACGTGCCCCGGTCCCAGATCTCGACCGTACCCGCTCCGTAGTTCCCCTTGGGAATCACGCCCTCGAAGTCGCCGTAGGAGAGAGGGTGGTCCTCAACGTGCACCGCGAGATGTTGCGTTCCGGGCTCGAGCGGCACACCCTTCGGCACCGCCCAACTGGCCAGCGCCCCGTTCCGCTCGAGCCGAAAGTCGTAGTGCAACCGGGTGGCGTCGTGGCGCTGGACGACGAACACGGGCGCCTGCGCCTGCTTCCGCGAACGCGGTTCGGAGAATGGCTCCGGCGTCCTTGCCGGGTCGCGCTTCCGCCGGTAGTCGCCGAGCGGGGACACGGCGGTCTCCTTTCCCGGACCTCGTGTCACGACACGACGTTTCGTCGGCTGCGCACCGGGCACCGTGGGTTCAACAGGTGGGCCGCACGGGGGAAAAGCCTGTGGAAGGTGTGGAAACCCGCTCGATCAGGCGAGGACGCCCATCGAGCGAAACTTCACGCGCCTCGCAGCTCGGAGCTCCTCCCGGGGAATGTCATCCAGCTCCTCGACGGCGTCCGCCAGCGCAGCGGCGAGCAGTCTGGCCGCCTCGTCGTGATCTTCGTGAGCGCCGCCCTCGGGCTCCGGGACGATCCCGTCGATGACGCCAAGCTCGAGGCAATGGGCCGCGTCCGGTTTGAAAGCCGCCGCCGCCTTCCGCGCCTCGCCGGCGTCACGCCACAGAATGGCGGCGCATCCCTCCGGCGAGATGACCGAGTAGATCGCGTTCTCCTGCATCAGCACCCGGTCGGCGAGGGCGATCGCCACCGCACCGCCCGAGCCGCCCTCACCGATGATGCAGGCGACGGTCGGCACGCCGAGCCGAGCCATCGCGGCCTGCGAGCGCGCGATCGCGCCGCCTTGACCATGCTGCTCGGCGGCAACGCCCGGATAGGCGCCCGGTGTATCGACGAGCGTGACGAGCGGAAAGCCATGCCGGTCCGCCAGCTCCATCACGCGCATCGCCTTCCGGTATCCCTCCGGGTACGCCATGCCGAAGTTGCGCGCCGTTCGCTCCTTGATGTCACGCCCCTTCTGGTGGCCGATCACGGCCACGGTGCGACCCTCGAGCCGTCCCAGCCCGGTCACCAGCGCCGCGTCGTCGCCGCGCCCGCGGTCGCCGTGCAGCTCGAAGAAGCCCGCGAAGATCCGGTTGACGTAGTCGAGCGTGTACGGGCGGTCCTGATGCCGCGCGAGCTCGACTGACCGCCAGATCTCCTCATCGGTCGGCTCGGCCTCGATCCGGTCGAGCTGGCGCTGCAAGCGCTCGAGCTCGCCCGACAGCCGGGCGCCGCGCAACAGATCGAGTCCGCCCAGCTTGCTCAACCGATCCCGGAGCCTGATCTCTGCGTCACGAGGCACCTTAGTCCGATCCGAATAGACGAAGCAACTGGGCGAGCGTCGAACGCAGCTCTGGCCTCGGAATGATCCGGTCGACGTGGCCGAAGCGGAGGTTCGACTCCGCGAGACCGAAATCGTCGGGGAGCTTCTCCCGCGTCGTCTGGGCCACGACCCGGGGTCCTGCGAAGGACATCAGCGCGCCGGGCTCGGCGAGCAGAACGTCGCCGAGGCTCGCAAAGCTGGCGAGCAGCCCGCCGGTCGTCGGATGCGTCATCACGCTGATCAGCGCGCAGCGGGCCTCGTGCAGCTCCTCCACGGCGACGACGGTCTTCGGCAGCTGCATCAGCGCGAGGATCCCCTCCTGCATGCGGGCACCGCCCGACGCCGACACGGACACGAGCGGCACCCCGGCCTCCACGGCGCTCTCACAGGCACGTGCGAATTTCTCTCCGGTCACCGAGCCCATCGAGCCGCCCATGAACGAGAAGTCCATCACCGCCAGCTCGCACGGGAGCGCTTCGATCGTGGCGGAGCCGATCACCATCGCGTCACCGAGACCGGTCGCGACCTCGGCCTCCGCCAGGCGTTCCTTGTACGCGCGCAGGTCGAAGAAATCGAGCGGATCGGCCGAACGCAGATCGGCCGCTTCCTCCTCGAAGCTGCCGGCATCGACGAGCTGCAGAATCCGCTCCCGGGCTTTGACGGGGAAGTGGTGCCCGCAGTGCGGGCACACGCGCAGGGAGGCCTCGAGCTCGTCGTCGCGGTAGTGCGAGCCGCAGCCGGGGCAGGTGTTCGGATGCTTCTTGGCCGGCGGCTCCGGCGGCGCGTGCTTGTGCTCGATCGAGACGTCGATCCTGCTGCTCTCAGCCATCGGTTGAGTTTAGACCCGGCTCTTCTCCACCTGGTTACAGCCCCAGGGCGACGCAGAGCCGGGCCAGCTTCGGTTCGTTCCCTTCCGCGGGGACGAGACCCGTCAGGCCGGCTCCGGCGAGGCGGTTTCCGGCCGAGATCTGGCGCAGGGTCAGCTCGAGCTGCTCCAGGTGCAGCCCGTTGGGCTCGGGCATGAAGACCGCGAGCTCGCCCGGCTCCACCGAGTCGCAGTCGAGCGCGACGTAGACCGCGTCAGTTCGGTCAACCGCCCGTGCGACCGCTCCAGCACCGATCTGGATGCCGCTGCGCTCGATGAACTCGGCCTCGGGTGGATCGAGGTTGCGAGCTGCGAGCAGCGCCACGTGGTCGGGCGAGACGGCACCGCCGTCGATCAGCATCCGCAGCGGCATACCCCACGCGTTCCCGGACGGCGACGTCTCGGGCGTGTTCAGGTCGCCGTGCGCGTCGATCCAGACGACGCCGAGTGTCTCCCCGCGAGCCGCGAGGCCTTCGACCGCGCCGACGTGGGCGCAGCAGCAGCCTCCGAGGACGAGCGGGCGGACGGGAAGCTCGGCCGCCAACGCCACGGATTGCTGCGCGAGCGAGTCCTCCTCGACCACCGCCGTCTCCGGATACGGGAGCTCCGACCAGGCCGCCTCTGCCATCGCGTCGCCGCCGGTGCCCCAGGCCCGCGGAACACGCACGAGACCGGCGCAGAACTCCCTGCCGCAGGAGTGACACTGGTAGTCGGGGCCGAGCGCGACGGCGGTCAGCGTCCGGCAGTCCGGGCAGCGGGCGCGCAGGCGGCTCACAGATGCTTCTCGTAGAAGTCGAGCTGGCGCACTACGTGCATCCCTGCGTTCTCGTAAAGCCGATTCGCGCCGGTCAGGCTGGTCGCGTCGACGCCGAGCGTCACCCGGGCGAAGCCGCGACGCTGAAACTCGCGAAAGGCACGCCGAAGCAGCGCAAGACCGAGTCCCCGGCGTCTCCAGGGGCGCCGAACGCCCAGGATCTGCACGTGTCCGGCATCCGGCTCCGACTCCATCGGAATGGAAAGCAGGATCCCGGCGAGCTCATCGCCGTGGTTGGCGAGAAACCAGAGGCTCGGATCGAAGTCGTCGCGGTCGAGAAGCCAGTGCGCCCACTCCGCGTACGGCTCACGCACGTGCTCCCAGGAGTCCTCGAACGTCTCCTGATGAGCCTCGTACACAGCCTGCTCGTCACCGACGCGGAGCGTCCGCACCTCGATGCCCTCAGGCCAGCTGGGCGGCTCGAGCGCCTGGTCGAGGGCGATCTGCATGCGGTAGGAGTGCCGCACGAGCTCCAGACCCCGGCGCTCGAACGAACGCTTGAGCTCCGTCGCCAAACTCGGAGCCCACACGCGCAGGATGCCTTCGCCGGCACGTCCCTCGGCCCAGCCCACAAGCGCGGCGGCCACCGTCTCGGTTTCGGCGGCTGGGTGGACGCAGATGTCACACCAGTTCCGAACCGGCTCCGTCCCGGTCGGATCGACATCTACGTAACCGACCACACGACCGTCCTGCTCCGCGAGCCGAATGTCGTCGACAGGATCGACCTCGGGGCTCGTCAGCCATCGTCGCAGCTCGGCCTCGGTCGTGTCCGCCGTGCCGAACGCAGCTCGAGAGGCAGCGTTCATCAACTCGATCATCTTCGGCACGTCCTCCTCACGCGGGGGGCGGAGGATCATCTAAGGACGAGTTCGTCGAGCACGTCGGGTAGACCGGCGAGGTCCGGCAGCTCCCGATCGGGCTCCGGATGGGCCTCTTCGCCCTCCCGGTTGATCCAGACCGTCCGCAGGCCCAGCTCCCGCGCAGGCGCGATGTCGTGAAAGAGGCTCGCGGCAACGTGCACGTGGTGCTCGCGATCGGCCGCCGCAAGCTCGAAGAAGCGCTCCCAATGGCGGTGGGCCGGCTTGTACGACTGAATGTCCTCGGCGACGACGACGAGGTCGAAGGGCACGCCGAGCGTGCGCTGAGACGCCGCGATCAGCTCACGGTCGGTGTTGGACAGGATGGCGAGGTTCCAGCCGCGGCGGCGCAACTCCGCAAGTGCCTCCGGCGCCTCCGGGTAGGCAGGCCAATCGGGAAGCGACCGGGAGAGCACCCCGCTCTCCCCTTCGGGGATCCCGTAGCCGGTCTCATTCGCAAGTCGCTCGAGCGTGAGCGAGAGGACCTCGCTGTAACTCCGGAAGCCCTCGGCTTGCACCTCCGGCTCGAGGTCGTGATAGCGACGTAGGAGCTGCGGAGCCTGTTCGGCGCCGTAAAGTCCCTCGAGCACGGAGCCGATGCCGGCGTTCCAGTCGATCAGCGTGCCGTAGCAGTCGAACGTGGCCCAGCGGGACATGACGTGGAGCCTAAGTCCGCTCGTCGCGGAACCGGCGGAAGACGACGCAGGCGTTGTGGCCGCCGAATCCGAACGAGTTCGAGACGCCGATCTCGATCTCCGAACGGCGCGCTCCGTTCGGGATGTAGTCGAGGTCGCACTTGGGATCCTCGACCTCGTAGTTGATGGTCGGCGGCAGCACACCTTTGGTCGTGGCGAGGATGGTGAAGATCGCCTCGACCGCTCCCGCGGCGCCGAGGCAATGGCCGGTGGCACCCTTGGTGGAGGAAATGGGGATGTTACGCGCGTTCTCCTCCCCCACTGCGAGCTTGATCACGCGAGTCTCGGACGCGTCGCCAAGGGGGGTGGAGGTGCCGTGTGCGTTGATGTAGCCGACCTCCGCCGGCTCGATACCGGCATCGCCGAAGGCCATTTGCATCGCCCGAGCGGGGTTCGTGCCGGAAGGGTCGGGCTCGGTGATGTGGTTTGCGTCGGAGGAGACGCCGTACCCGAGCAGCTCGGCATAGATGGTCGCACCGCGAGCGAGCGCGTGCTCGAGCTCCTCGAGCACGACGACGGCGCCCGCCTCGCCCATCACGAAGCCGTCGCGTCCCGCGTCGAAAGGCCGGGAGGCTCCCTTGGGATCGTCGTTCCGCCGCGAGAGCGCGCGCATCGCGCCGAAGCCGGCGATGCCGACTCGCGTGATGCCGGCCTCGGTGCCGCCGCAGAACATCACGTCGGCGCGGCCGAGCCTGATCGCGTCGGCACCCTCGCCGATCGCCATGTTCGATGCCGCGCAGGCCGTGCACTGTGACGAGAGCGGCCCCTGTGTCCCGAGCTCCATCGAGACCCAGCCGGCGCCCATGTTCGGGATGATCGCGGGGATCGAGAACGGGTTGACGCGGTCCGGGCCCCGGTCCATCAGCGTCTGGTAGCAGTCCTGGAAGGCACCGAGGCCGCCGATCCCGGTCGCGATGGAGGCGCCGACCCGCTCCGACTCCTTCGCGATGTCCAGCCGCGAATCCGACTCGGCCTGGCGCGCAGCGGCGAGGATCATCTGCGCGAAGCGGTCCATGCGGCGCGCCTGCTTGCGGTCGATCCACACGGTCGGGTCGAAGTCCTTGAGCTCTGCGGCGAAGTGCACGGGGAACTCGCGCGCGTCGAACTGTTGGATCGGCGCCGCCCCAGACTCGCCCGCGATCAGGTTCGACCACGAGGTCTCGACGTCGTTCCCGAGCGGAGTCACCATGCCGAGGCCGGTTACGACCACGCGCCTTCTGCCGTTACTGGAGCTCGCCACTTACATTCCCAATCCGCCGTCGACGAGCAGCACCTCGCCCGTGATGAACGAGGCCTCGTCGGAGCAGAGGAAGCGTACCGCTCCGGCGACGTCTGCCGGCTCGCCCAGGCGGCCGAGCGGCGTGTTCCCGAGCATTGCCTCTGTTGCCTCCTCCGGCAGCACGTCCGTGAGCTGCGTTCGAATATAACCCGGAGCCACGACGTTCGCCCGCACGTTGCGCGACCCGAGCTCTCGCGCAAGCGACTTGGTGAACCCGATGATTCCGGCCTTCGACGCCGCGTAGTTCGTCTGGCCCCAGTTGCCGTGGACGCCGACGATAGACGACACGTTGACGATGGACCCGGCGCGTTTGCGCATCATCGACCGAGTCACCGCACGGCAGGTGTAGAAGATCGACGAGAGATTCGTCTCGAGCACGACGCGCCAGTCCTCGTCGCTCATACGCGCGAGCACACCATCTCGTGTGAGGCCGGCGTTGTTGACGAGGATATCGAGGTCGCCCGCCTCCTCGACCAGCCGCTTCGCCTCGTGCGCGTCCGAGACGTCGGCCTGGATCGCCCGCCCGCCGAGCTCGGTCGCGAGCGACTCCGCCTCCTCCTGGCCGGAGCGGTAGCCCACGACGACCGCGGCGCCGGCCCGAGAGAGCTCGCTCGCAATCGCGCGCCCGATCCCCTTCGACGCGCCCGTCACGAGCGCAGACTTGCCCTCGAGCGAGGCGAAGGTCAACAGCTCGCCACTATGCGGTCTCGAGCGTCTCTTCGAGCTTCTCCAGCCCGGCGACGTTGCTGACCGAGATCGCTTTGACACTCTTGTCGATCCGCTTGACGAGACCGGAGAGCACGTTTCCCGGCCCCACCTCGACAAAGGTGTGCACGCCCCCGCGGATCAGCTCCGTCGCCGACTGCGTGAAGCGGACGGGCGCGGTCAGCTGGTCGACGAGCAACGAGGCGAAGCGCTGGCAAGGCTCGATCTTCGCCGTCACGGTCGACATGAACGGAGCGATCGGCTCGTGGAAGCCGATCCGGTCGATGGCCGGCCGCAGTCGATCGGCTGCACGCGCGACGAGTGGACTGTGGAAGGCTCCGGAAACCTTCAGCTTGATCGCTCGTCGAGCGCCAAGGCTCTCGGCCTCGGCGCAGAGCTCCTCCACTGCTCCGTCTTCTCCCGAGACCACGATCTGCCCCGGGCAATTGTAGTTCGCGGGCCACACGCCGAGAATTTTCCGGCAGAGGTTCTCGACCGCCTCGTCCTCGAGCCCCAGGATCGCCGCCATCGAGCCCGGGTGCTTTCGCGCAGCCTCGGCCATCGCCAGACCGCGCTCGCGCACGAGCCCGATCGCGTCGGCGATCGACATCGCGGAAACCGCGGCCAGGGCGGCGAACTCCCCGACCGAGTGCCCGACAACAACGTCGGGCTTGATCCCGCGCGAGCGCACGGCCGCGAGGACAGCGAGGCTGGTGGCGACGAGAGCGGGCTGCTGCACCTCCGTGTCCACGAGCTCCTCGAGCGGCCCATCGAAACACAGGCGCTCCAGATCGAGGCCAGAGGCCTCGCTGCCTACCCTGAAGACCTCCTTCGCCTCGGGGAAGGCCTCCACGATGTCCCTGCCCATGCCGGACTCGAGCGAGCCCTGACCTGGGAAGCAAAATGCGAGCTTCGTCACGCCGCCCTCTCCTCCGTCCACTCCATCAGTGCGGAGCCCCATGTGAGGCCCGCTCCCATTCCGGTCATCAGCACCAGCTCGCCCTCGCGCAGCCGTCCGTCGGCGCGGGCATCTGCGAGCGCGAGCGGGATCGAGCCCGACGAGGTGTTTCCGTACCGATCGACGTTCACGACGACTCTCTCCTCCGGAATCCCGAGCTTTCCTGCGGCATAGTCGATGATCCGCTTGTTGGCTTGGTGGGGAACGTACACGTCGATCTCCTCGACCGTCTTGCCGCACTCCGCGAGAATCTTCTCAGCCGAGGCCACCATGACGCGCGTCGCGAACTTGAAGACCTCACGGCCGTTCATCTTCACGAACTTGTTGGGCTCGTCAAAGTGCCGCGAGCCGCTCCCGGGCAGCCACAGGTTCTCGCCGCCGCCGCCGTCCGCACCGAGCTCGAAGCCGAGGAAACCACCGTTGTGGACCGGCTCCATCACCACCGCGCCGGCACCGTCACCGAAGAGAACGAGCGTCGACCGATCGTCCAGGTCGAGGATCTTCGAAAGCACGTCGCCACCGATCACGAGCGCGCGCCTCGCCAGACCCGAGGCAAGCATCCCGTACGCCTGGGCGATTGCGTACATGAAGCCCGTGCAGCCTGCGAGCAGGTCGTAGGCTCCAGCTTCGCTGGAGCCCAGGGCGTCGGCCAGGAGCGCCGAGCTAGTCGGAAACATCATGTCGGGCGTGACCGTGGCGCAGATCAGGAGGTCGATTTCGCGTCCCTCGACCCCTGCTCTTTCCAACGCCGCCTGCGCAGCGGGCAGCGCGATGTCGGTCAGAGCCTCTTCCGGCGCAGCAAACCGGCGCTCACGGATCCCCGTCCGCTCGACGATCCATTCGTCTGTCGTGTCGACCATGGTCGAGAGCTCGGCGTTCGTGATGACGCGCTCCGGCACATGCACGCCAAGTCCCGTGATGCCGATTCGAGTGCCGTTGGCGCTGCCGATCATGACGACCGGTCGACGGCGAACGTCAGCGTTCCGCGGACGGCCAGCTCGTCACCGACCGTCGCACGAACCTTCCCCTTGCCGATCGAACCGCGGACCGTCTCGAGGTCGCACTCGAGCCTCAGCTCGTCACCCGGTCGCACGATGCGCTTGAAACGCACGTCGTCGATGCCGGCGAAAAGGGCGAGCTTGCCGCGATTCGCCTCCTCGGAGAGCACCGCAACCGCGCCCGCCTGGGCAAGTGCCTCGACCATCTTCACCCCGGGCATGATCGGATTCCCGGGAAAGTGCCCGGCGCAGTCCTCCTCGGTCACGGTCTTTCTGGCGACCACCCGCGAGCCCGGCTCGAGCACGAGCACCTCGTCCAGGAGCAGGAATGGGTCCCGGTGAGGCAGGATCGCCTCGATCTCGGCCTTGTTCACGCCGACAGCCGCTCGTTGAGCGCCGCCCGGGCGCGGTGCGCGTAGCACTTCGCGGTCCCGACCGGCATCCCTTGAGAGCAGGCGATCTCCTCGAAACTGAAGCCGAATGCATCCTTGAGCACGACCACCTTCGCCTGCGCGGACGAGAGTGTCGCGAGACACGCTCCCAGCTCGGCACGTAGCTCCGCGGCCTCGACCCGTCGCGCAGGCTCGGGCTCAGGCGACACACGCCGGTCCTCGATCAGCGGCTCGCAGCGACGTGCCACTTGTCGCTGCGCGACGTCCCGGCAGGCGTTGATCGTCAACCGGTGGAGCCACGTGGAGAACGCGGACTCACCCCGGAACTGGCGCAGCTTCACGCAAAGCCGTGCGAGCGCCTCCTGGGCAGCGTCCTTCGCGTCTTCCGGGTCCCGCAACAGGTGCCGGGCCAGCAGCTCGACCCTCGGCGCATGACGCTCGCACAGCGCCGCCAGCGCACGCGCGTCGCCGTCCTTCGCTCGTTTCACCAAGATCGGATCGCTCAGCCTCTCGTAGCGCAGCGGCGGCTCAAACCGCAGCTCTCGATCGATTGGACGGGATGAGCGTCGATGCGGTTGCACGCCCCTATGCTAATCGCCTACCGGGAGACGGGTCTGCTGGCGTTGCCGGCAGTATCCCAGGCGACGATCCGGACAACGCCGAGCCGCGGCACCGCAATCCTTGCCTCGCCCGCCTTCGCTACGTCACGTTTGAAGCTTCGGCCACCGACGCGGATCGCCAGGCGAGCGGGCTCGCTGACCCAGACCTTCAGGGGTGCCCGTTGGCGGATCCGCACGATCGGCTCCTGTGTATCGGCTACGAACGGCAGCGACAGCGCCGCGGTTGCGGTCGCGTCCGTCGCCTCGATGACCGCTTCGTAGGCGCCGTCGCGAAGCCGCCCGAGACGCTTCGTCCCGTTCCAGTCGATCCGCCGCACCCCGGCCTCGAGCGGCCCGGCGAACACCGTCGAGATCCACGTGCCATTTCGGAGCACGCGCAAACGGACGTCGGCAAAAGCTCCGAGCGCGAAGGAGAAGGAGATCCGGTCGGCACGGCCGTCGCCGTTCGGCGAGAAGGCCTGACGATCGGCCGCAAGAGCACCGAGTGTCCGCGTCACCGCGACCCGGACCGAGGTCGACGCGGTCCGTCCACCCGTCGCCTGCGCATCGATGTGCACGTCGTAGACGCCGTCCGGTAGCTCGAGGCCGTCAAAGCGGACGAGGTGCTCGGCCGCGCGTCGCCACGCTCGCGACAGGCGCGCGAGCTCCGTGCCCAGGCCGTCGCGAACAGTCACCGTCACGGTGGCCGGAACCGACAGCGTGTAGGTGATCGTCGACACGTCCGCTGCGCCGTCGGCGTTGGGGCTGATCGTCTCCGGGTCAGCTGCTGCGTCGGTCACGGCAAGGGAACTGGCGGACGCGGAGCCGATCGAGCCGGCGGCAGGCGTCGCATCCAGCGCCCGAATCGCGTATGAATAGCCGCCGGCGCGCACGCCAGTCGCATCCCAGGTCCAGTCGACCAACTGGCCGTAGCCCCCGGTAGAGGCAACGATCGCCCCCCTCGCGTCCGCGACGTCGATGGTCCACTCGAGCGCACCGGAGAGCCGAGCGCGGAAGCGCACCCTTCCGGGCACGGTACCCGTCACGAGAGGCGAGTAGAGCTTCGGCAGGCCGATCTCGGCCACGTCTCCCGAGATCTCCCCGAGGAGCGCGTAGAGCGCCCGGCCCGGGCAGTCGGTAAAGCCGGTGTCCCGGTGCCCTGAGACGGCGCGCAGGAACACAGGCACGCCGGACGGGAAGCGGGCGTTCCCGCCGGAGCTGTACGAGACGGTCGAAATAGGCTCGACGTGAGCGAGGTCGAGGCGCCAGGCAAGCAGCTTCGCCAACGACTCGCTCGCCTTCTCGCTGACGGCCAGCGAGCTGTACTCACCAATCACGGCCGCGCCCACGGAGCCGGTGTTGAAACCCTCGGCATGCGCGCCGACGACGTTCCGATCGATGCCGCCGTAGCGACCCTCGAAGACCTTGCCGTATCTGTCGACCAGGAAGTTGTAGCCGATGTCGTTCCAGCCGTTGCCCTTGACATGGTAGGTCTGAATCGCTCGCACGATGGCCGGTGACTCGGCCGCCGTATACCCGTTCGAGCCAGCGGTGTGGTGGACGATCGCAACGCGGACCTCGGGCGCGTAGCTCGGCGCCGCCCGCCTGATCGACTCGTCCGCCCCCCAGGTCGCACGCGTGACCACACCAGGCGCTCCCGCCTTCTGCAGCGTCCGCAGCGGGACACCGGCCGCCGCACTCGAGACGAAGAAAGCGCGGAGCCGGCTCACGAGTCCATGCGTTCGATACTCGATCCCGGTCGACGTCCCGACCCACCACGGGTTTCCCAGCCGCCAACTACCCCTTCGCGCTCGTTCGAAGGTCCCCACGTCCGGCCGGTCCTCTGCTTCCGGCGCCGCCTCCACCCACTCACTCCACCGGCCGCCGACCGCGCGCGTCCGGAACTGGACGCTGCCGCCGCCGCGCCAGTGGATCCCGACCAGGTTGAAACGGCTAGGTGGCTTCGCGTGCGCGAGCGCACGTGCCCCCGCCAGCGGGACATCCCGGGAAACGATCGTCGTCTGCTGTGCGAACGCAGCGGCCGGGAAGACGGCGGCGAAGAGGAGCGAGAGGCAGAGGAATCTCATCACGAAGCCACCTGACGGTCGCAGCCGCCTCCTTCGGCCGCAAGGGAGAAGGCCCTGCATTGATAGAATCCTTACGACTTGTCGCGGCGTCGCCTTTTCGGCCTGGCAGTGCTCGCAGCCGCCGCCGGCGCGTCCATCGCCTTTGCCGGCGGAGCTGCGACGAGCACGGGCCGCGTTCTCGTCGCCGAGTTCGACAACGACGTCAACCCTGTCACCCAGGACTACCTGCTCGACGCGATCGCCCGAGCCGAGCAGGAGAACTACGACGTCGTCGTGCTCGAGATGGATACCCCCGGTGGGCTCGGCTCGTCCATGCGGGCGATCGTGAAGGCAATTTTGGCCGCCGAGCTTCCCGTCGTCGTCTACGTCGCCCCGCCCGGGTCGAGCGCGGACTCGGCCGGGGCGGTGATCGGGATGGCCGCCGACGTGCTCGCGATGGCGCCACAGACGAACATCGGCTCCTCCACGCCGGTCTCGATCGGCGGAGAGGACATCTCGCGTGACCTGCGACGCAAGATCGTCAACGACGCGGCAGCGTACATCGGCGAGCTCGCGCGTGAGCATGGGCGCAACGTCGAGGCTGCCCGCGAGATGGTCACGGAGGCGCGGAATCTTGGTGCGCGAGAGGCGCTGCGGGAGGACGTCGTCGACCTGATCGCGACCGACTACGAGGACCTCTTCCGCCAGCTCGACGGGCGGACTGTCGAGCCGAAAGGAATCGAGCTCACCGTCGGCGCGGGCGCCGAAGTCGACCGTGTCGAGATGTCGACGTGGAAGCGGATCCTCGACCTCCTCATCGATCCGAACGTCGTGGCGCTGATGCTCTCGATCGGGTTGATCGGCATCGTGGTCGAGCTGTGGAACCCAGGCCTCGTCTTTCCCGGAACCGTCGGCGCCATCTCCCTGATCGTCGGTCTCTACGGCCTCCAGGTGCTGCCGGTTTCGGCAGCGGGGCTTCTGTTGATGCTGCTCGCGGCGGCGTTCTTCGTCGCCGAGTCGTTCATCGTCTCACAGGGGGCTCTCTCCGTCGCCGGAGCGGTCACGTTCGTGATCGGCGCACTCATGCTCTTCGATCCGGCCGGCGAGGCCTATCAGGTGTCGATCCAGGTGGCGCTCGCGATCGCGGGCACGCTGGCGGTCCTCTTCGGCTTCGCGTTCACGAAGGCTGCACAAGCCCGGCGGGCGCCCGCTGCGGTTGGCATGCACCGGCTGGTGGGCGAAGGCGCCCAGGTACGGGGCGACGGCCTCGTCTTCGTCGAGGGCGAGCTCTGGCGTGCCCGCACCGCCGACGGCTCTCCCCTACACCCCGGCGAGCGCGTCCGCGTAGAGTCGGTTCAGCAGAACGAGCTCGAGCTCGTCGTCACCACCGAAGCCCTGGAAAGGACATAGTCGTGTCGATCACCCTGATCGCGCTCGCCGCCGCCGTCTTCATCGTCCTGATGTTCCTTTTCGCCGCGATCAAGGTCGCTCGCGAGTACGAGCGCGGCGTGATCTTCCGGCTCGGCCGCCTGCTGCCCGAGCCGAAGGGGCCCGGTCTCTTCCTGCTGATCCCCGTGATCGACCGGATGGTGAAGGTCGACCTGCGCACGATCACCCTGAACGTGCCGCCGCAGGAGGTGATCACGAAGGACAACGTCCCGGTGCGCGTGAACGCTGTCGCCTACTTCAGGATCGTGGAGCCGAAGAACGCGATCGTGCAGATCGAGAACTTCATGGTTGCGACGTCGCAGATCTCGCAGACGACGCTCCGGTCCGTGCTCGGCCAGCACATGCTCGACGAGCTGCTCTCCGAGCGCGACAAGATCAACGCGATCCTGCAGACGATCATCGACGAGGCGACCTCCCCCTGGGGAGTGAAGGTCTCGATCGTCGAGGTCAAGGACGTCGAGATTCCCGCCGGCATGCAACGCGCGATGGCGCGCCAGGCCGAGGCCGAGCGCGAACGGCGTGCGAAGATCATCGCCGCCGAGGGCGAGTTCCAGGCCTCCCAGAAGCTCGCGGATGCTGCCGACGTGATGGCCGTCTCGCCGATGGCGCTCCAGCTGCGCTACCTGCAGACGTTGCTCGAGATCGGCGCGACGAACTCGACGACGATCGTCTTCCCGGCGCCACTCGACATGTTGACCGCCTTCATGCAGCGGGGCGGCGAGTCGAGGCCCGGCTAGCACTTGATGTGAAATGCTTTTGGGCCGCGGGCGGCCCCATCAGGGATCTTCGCGCGATGGGCATCCGCTTCTGCGGATGGCCATCTTACGCCAATTAACGGTTCGGCTGGCGGAAGCGGCGGGCGGCCTCGATCGCTGCGCCGAGGTTGAGGCCCCGGTCCTTCGCCTGCTTGATCAGCATGACGGTCTCGAGCGCCTCCATGTCGTAGATCCGCTGCTTCTTCCCCTTCGTGGGAATCTGCGCCTTGTTCGTCCAGTAGTCGAGCTGCATCTTCGAGATGCCCGCGATCTGGCACACCTGACCGAGGTAGAGCTCGATCTTGTCCAGGTGGTCGGACAGATTTATGGGTTCAAGAAGATCCACCTGACTGCTGTAAGCCATATCTACCCCTTTATCGAACAAGGCTGCGACCTCACGAGTCAGATATACACGGCTTCTACGGTTTTTGGAAGAGCGAAAAAGGGTAGTGCCTCAGTTTGAAATCTCGCCGCGCTCCCGCTGCCGGCGCTGGCGGGTCTTGCTGTAGCTGCCGCGCTTGACCGGGACGCCCTCAGCAGCGACGAGGAGGGCGACCAGCTCGTCCAGCGTCCAGCGGTGATCGGCCACGCCCGCGGCCATCGCCGGGGTCTGGCCGCCGAGGCTCTTGTGCGGGCGGCAGAAGTTGTAGTGAAAGAAGTGCAGCGACACGGCGGCGGCGAGGTTCTCCAGCTTCTTGGAGAAGGCGTTGGTCAGCCGGGTGAAGCGGCGCATGCTCATCCGCATCGTGAGGTTCTGCCGCTCGACGTAGCTCGTGCTGATGTCCGAAGCCTTCGGGTCCCCGCTGATGACCTGCGGGATCGCCTCGAAGCACTCACCGGGGGAGTAGCGGCGCTCCGGCTTGCGAGGGTCGCTGCTGTTGCCGTACAGCTTCACGAGCACCGCGTAGTCCACGTCGCCCTAAAGGCGATTCGGTGAGTCGCATCTACGCGGCGGCTACCGACGGGTCGGCCCGGGGCCAGCGCCAAGCGGTCGCGACGATCGTCAGCGTGAGCACGATTTCCAGCACGCCGAACAGGAGGTAGTAGGCCCAGCTCTCGCCGACGAGGTTGGCGATGTTGACGAGCGTGAATAGGAGGCCGAGCGCGAGATTGAGGGGTCGGTTGAGGGATGCGCGCAGCATCAGCGAGAGGGCGATCATCAGCGCCGGCAGGATGACGGTGAGAGAGGCAATCAGGAGCGAAGCCTGCGAGACGTCGAACGGCCCGAGCTTGCCGCTCTCGATCTCCGCGATCTCGCCGGGACGGTACAACGACAGGTAGTCGGCGTAGATGTAGAGCAGCATCAGCGCCGTCCACAGGCCCGCGAGCCTCACCTTCACGCCGAACGCCGTGCTCGACGAGCGTACGGTCGGAATGGCCGCGGGTGCTTGCCGGGCTCGTCACGGTGCCGATTCTTAATGGACTTTTCTTCGTGCGCGGAATCGAGCGCGTCGCCACCGCCCGAGCCTAGCCGCCTTAACAATCAAACTGAGGCACTACCGACAAAAGGGCTCTCGCCAGGTCTTTACCCCGCGGGGTACCCGTCCTCGTCGAAATCGGGTTCGCGGCCGGGCTCGATGCCTGCCTCCACGGCGGCCTCAGCGGCGGCGTCGATCACCCCGGTCTCTTCGGCCTCGCTTTCCACGACGGGCGCCAAGCCGGAGACGCGCACGTCGCCTCGCAGGCGCATGACGATCACGCCCTGCGTCGCACGCCCGGCACGCCTGATGCCGTCGACCGGCATGCGGATCACCGTGCCGCCGGTCGAGATCAGCATCACCTGATAGCCGCTGCCGCTGCGAACTACTCGGGCGCCGGCGAGCTTCCCCTTCGCCTCGGTCAGCTGCACGGTCTTCACGCCCAGGCCGCCGCGGCCCTTCTTCGGATACTCATGCAGCGGCGTCCGCTTGCCGTAGCCGTTCTCCGTCACGACGAGGAGATCCGCGTCGTCCTCGGCAACATTCACCTCGATCACCTCGTCGTCGGCGCGCAGGGTCATTCCGCGCACGCCCGATGCGCCCCTCCCCATCGACCGCACATCGCTCTCGTGGAAGCGGATCGCCTGACCTCCGCGCGAGACCATCAGCACGTCGTCGTCTCCGTCCGAGAGGCGAACACCGACGAGCTCGTCGTCCTCGCGCATCTTGATCGCGATGATCCCGTCCGCCTTGAGCGGCGTGTTGTACTCGAGGAACTCCGTCTTCTTGACGACGCCCTTCTTGGTCGCGAAGAGGAGGTACTTGGCCTCCTTGTAGTCGCGCGTTGCGATCACCGCACGCACCGACTCGTCCTGGCGGAACGGAAGCAGGTTCACGATCGCCCTACCCTTCGACTGGCGCGAGCCCAGCGGAAGCTCATGCGCCTTCAGGCGATACACCTTGCCGACGCTCGTGAAGAAGAGGATGTAATCGTGGGTCGACGCCACGAAGAGATGCTCGATGTAGTCGTCGTCCTTGAGGTCCATGCCCATCACGCCCTGGCCGCCCCGCCGCTGCTCCCGGTAGGTCGTGACCGGGAGTCGCTTGACGTAGCCCGACCGCGTGATCGCGACCACCATGTCCTCCTCGGCGATCATGTCCTCGAGGGAGAACTCGCCCTCGGCGGCGATGATCTCCGTGCGGCGATCGTCGCCCTTGCCGTAGATCGAGCGGATCTCGAGCAGCTCCTCGCGGATCAGACCATCGATGCGGGCGGGATCGCCGAGGATCGCGCGCAGCTCGGCGATCCGCTCCTGCAAGTCCGCGTACTCCTGCTCCACACGTTTGCGCTCCAGACCGGTGAGCGCGCGCAATCGGAGGTCGAGGATCGCGGTGGCCTGGATCTCGGACAGCGAGAAGCGCGACATCAGCTCGTCGCGTGCCCCTTCGGTGTCCTCAGCGCCCCGGATGACGCGGATCACCTCGTCGAGGTTGTCGAGCGCGATCAGGTAGCCCGCGAGGACGTGTGCCCGATCCTCAGCCTTGCGCAGCTCGTACTTCGAGCGGCGGCTCACGATCTCGCGCTGGTAGTCGAGGTAGTAGGTGACGAGCTCGAGCAGCGAGAGCGTGCGCGGCACGTTGTCGACGAGCGCGACGGCGTTGTAGCCGAAGGTCGCCTGGAGCGCGGTGTGCTTGAAGAGTTTGTTCAGAACGACCTGCGGAATCGCCTCCCGTTTCAGCTCGACCTGGATCCGCATGCCGGTTCGGTCGGAGTGATCGGCAAGGTCCGAGATCTCGGTGATCACCTTGTCCTGGACGAGGTCCGCGATCTTCTTGATCACACCGGCGTCCCCGCCCTTCTTGACGCCGTACGGCAGCTCGGTGACGATGATCGCGCTTTTGCCGCCTCGCAGCTCCTCGATGTGCGCCCGGGCGCGCATGACGATGCGGCCGCGGCCGGTGCGGTAGGCATCGCGAATGCCCTGGCGTCCAACGACGATCCCGCCGGTCGGAAAGTCGGGCCCCTTCACGTGCTTCATCAGGTCGTCGGCATTGGTGTCCGGCTTGTCGATCAGCTGGACGATGGCGTCGGCGACTTCTCCGAGGCGGTGAGGGGGCATGTTCGTCGCCATGCCCACGGCAATGCCCGCGGATCCGTTCACGAGCAGGTTCGGAAATCGCGACGGCAACGATTCGGGGACGCGGCGCGACTCGTCGTAGTTCGGGACGAAGTCGACCGTATCCGCGTCGATGTCGCGCAACATCTCCGTGGCGATGCGCGAGAGACGACACTCCGTGTAGCGCATCGCGGCGGCCGGATCGTCGTCGATCGAGCCAAAGTTGCCCTGGCCGTCGACGAGCGGGTAGCGCAGGCTGAACGGCTGCGCCATCCGCACGACCGTGTCGTAGATCGCCGTGTCGCCGTGGGGGTGGTACTTACCCATGACATCGCCGACGATCGCGGCGCACTTCTTGTACGGCCGGTTCGGCTGCATCCCGGCGTCGTGCATCCCGTACAGCACGCGGCGGTGCACCGGCTTCAGACCGTCGCGGACATCGGGCAGGGCACGCCCGACGATCACGCTCATCGCGTAGTCGAGGTAGCTCGAGCGCATCTCCTGCTCGAGCTCGCGCGGTTCGATCCGCCCGCCCCCGAACGGCTCGCTTGTCAGATCAGACATCGATCATGGGGGAACCCACAGTTCCCCCATGGACCCCTCCTTGACATCGCAGAATCACCTTCGACATCAGACGTCGAGGAAGCGGACGTCGCGTGCGTTGTCCTCGATGAACTGCCGCCGCGGCTCCACCTGATCCCCCATCAGCGTCGAGAAGAGCCGATCGGCGCCGGAAGCGTCCTCGACGTCGACCCGGATCAGCAAACGCCGGCGCGGGTCCATCGTCGTCTCCCACAGCTGCTCGTCGTTCATCTCTCCGAGGCCCTTGAAGCGGCTCAGCTGGATCCCTTCCTTGGCCAGCTCGAGCGCCTCGTGGCGTAGCTCGCCGTACGTCTGTGCGACACGCCGCTTCTTGCCGGCGGTGAGGGTGAACGGCGGCGGCCCGGCGATCTCGAGCAGCTTCGCGTAGGCGCGGCGCAAGTTCGCGTAGATCGGTGACGAGAGCAGCGCCCCCGGCACCGTGATGTGCGTCGCTGCGCTGGTCTCGGTCTCGATCACCTTGACCTCGATCGACTCCTCGGCACGGCCGAGAACACTGAGCGCGTAGCCGTTGTCCACGGCGACGGCAATCGCACTGTCAAGCTCGGCGATCGTCTCCGTTCCGCCCTCGACGAGACGGTGCGTGATCATGAAATCCGCAGCGGCGGCGCCAAAATCGACCCGCAGGCGCTGCAGCCACCCTTCGAGCTCGACAAGTGCGCGGGCGAACTTCCCCCAGCGGGCCTCCGTCAGTTTGAGGGGCTCGCCGACACGGTCTGTGATCTCGAGCTCGCCCACTCGCTCACGCACGAGCAACTCCTCGAGTTGCGCATCCTTCTCGAAGTAGAACTCCTGGTTGCCGAGCTTCACCTTGTAGAGCGGCGGCACTGCGATGTAGACGTGCCCGCGCTCGATCAGCTCCGGCATCTGGCGGTAGAGGAAGGTCAGGATCAGCGTGCGGATGTGAGAGCCGTCGACGTCGGCGTCCGTCATCACGATCACGCGGTGGTAGCGGAGCTTCGAGATGTCCAACTCGTCGCCGATGCCGGTGCCGATCGCCGTGATCATCGCCTGGATCTCGTTGTTCGAGAGAACCTTGTTGATCCGGTTCTTCTCCGAGTTGATGATCTTGCCGCGCAGAGGCAGGATCGCCTGGTAGGTGCGGTCGCGGCCCATCTTCGCCGAGCCGCCGGCCGAATCGCCCTCGACGACGAAGAGCTCCGCCGACTCGGGATCCTTGATCGAGCAGTCGGCGAGCTTGCCGGGCAGCGACGAGTTCTCGAGCGCGCTCTTGCGGCGCGTCAGCTCGCGCGCCTTGCGGGCAGCCTGCCGCGCACGCGAGGCAGAGACGGCCTTCATGATGATCTGCCGGGCGTCCTGCGGGTTTTCCTCGAGGAACTCGGCCAGTTTCTGGTTGACGGTCTGCTCGACCAGGCCCGCAATCGGCGGGTTGCCGAGCTTCGTCTTCGTCTGCCCCTCGAACTGTGGGTTCGCGAGCTTGACGGAGATGACGGCGGCCAGACCCTCACGCACATCCTCGCCCTCGAGGTTGTCCTCCTTCTCTTTCAGGAGGCCCATGTCGCGGGCGTAGCGATTGAGCGTGCGCGTCAGCGCAGCCCGAAAGCCCTGCAGGTGCGTGCCCCCTTCGTGGGTGTTGATGTTGTTGGCAAACGAGTAGACGGAGTCGACGTACGAGGTGTTCCACTGCATCGCCACCTCGACGTGCCCGTGCTCGTTCTCGCCGTCGAAGTAGACGATGTGCTTGTGCACGGCGTCCTTGGCGTCGTTGACGTAAGCCACGAAGTCGCGGATCCCGCCCTCGGCGTAGAACTCATGTCGATCTTCGCCTTCCCGCTCGTCGAGCAGAACGATGCGCAGACCACGTGTCAGGAAGGCGGTCTCCCGAAGACGCTGCACCAGCGTCTGCGTCGAAAGCTCGACCTCCTCGAAGATCTCCGCGTCCGGAAGGAACCAGATGGTCGTGCCGGTGTCGCCCTTCTCGGTCTTGCCGACAGCCTCCACGTCTCCGGTGGGAGCGCCGCGCTCGAACGACTGGCGATGGATCATTCCGTCGCGTCGAACCTCCACGTCGAGCCGCTCCGAGAGCGCATTGACGACCGAGACACCGACTCCGTGTAGACCGCCGGACACCTTGTAGCCGTCGCCGCCGAACTTTCCACCAGCGTGTAGTTTCGTGAGAACGACCGTTAGCGCCGAGAGTCCCTGCTCCTCGATCAGGTCGACCGGGATGCCCCGTCCGCGATCACGAACGGTGACCGAGTTGTCCGGATGAAGGGTGACGTCGACGGAGTCGTTGTGGCCGGCGAGGGCCTCGTCGACTGCGTTGTCGACGACCTCGTACACGAGGTGGTGGAGACCACGTGGCCCGGTCGAGCCGATGTACATCCCGGGCCGTAGCCGAACCGGCTCGAGCCCCTCCAAAACAGTGATGTCTTTTGCGGTATAGGTAGTCTCTGCCATCAAAAAAGCCCTGCAAATAACCATCTTGCGGGCAGAAGGAAGTGTATCAGAAATCCCGGTCGGAGCGGGCTCGCGCCAGGCTCGCCGCGGCCGCTCTCGCGACCATTCCACGCAACTCGGTGTCCGCGATTCCAGCGGCAACCTCGATCCCGGCTGCGGCGTCCTCGGCGGCAACGATCGGCGGCTCGAGAGCCCGCCGCTCGGCAGGCTCGGCCAGGGGCTCGGGGATCGGGCCGGGAGCGAAGCGAATCGCCTGTGGGGTCACGTCGCCGATGTGCTTGCGCAAGCGCTCGAGGATCGCGCCGGAGAGCATGCCGAGCTGGAAGGCCCAGATGGAGTCCGTCGCGTTCACGTGCAACGTGCCGTCGCGTGCGAGACGAGCGGGCCAGGCCCGGCGCGCGTTCTCCGCCCCGACTGCATCCGGCCACGCGCGCGCGATCGCGGCCATTTCCGCCCCGCCTGGGCCCACCCGAACGAGCTCGCGTTCAACCTGACCGCCGAGCCGCTCCATCAGCGCGGCACCGCCCGTCCCGGAGTGACCTCGATCAGCTGTGTCGGCTCGACGGGAAGCGCCTCTGCGCCAGTTGCCGTGACGACCGCCTGTCCGATGCTGGCGATTCTTTCCGCGAAGGTGTGCCGGCGGGCGACGTCGAGCTCGGAGAGTACGTCGTCCAGCAGCACGAGCGGCGGAGCCCCCTGCCGATCCGCCAGCACCTCGGCCTCCGCGAGCAGGAGCGAGAGGACCGCCAGTCGCTGCTCCCCCTGCGACCCGAACGTCCGCAGGTCCCGCGCTTCCGACTGGACGGTGACGTCGTCGAGGTGCGGACCGAGGCTCGTGACGCCTCGCTCGAGATCGCGTTCGAGCCGGGCCTCGAGTGCTCCGTGTGACGGGGGCTCGCCGACGTACTCCAGGACGGCAGTGGGCAGCCCGAACTCGTCAGCGCAAGCCGCGAAGCCGGGTGTGAGCAGCGCGATCGCCTGTCGCCGCGCGCTCACGAGCTCCGCACCCAGTTCGGCGACCTGGGCTGTCCATGGGGCAACCGCGGCTCTGGAGCCGAAACCACCCGCAGCGCTCCGCAGCGCGGCGTTTCGCTGACCGACCGCGGCCGCGTATTGCACGGGCAGCCTGGCGCGGCTGGGCAGCAGGCGCGCCAGCGCGCGGTCGAAATAGGCACGGCGAGTGGCAGGACCGCCCTTCACGACCGCAAGGCGGTCCGGCGTGAACACGAGCGTCGAGACTTCCGCTCGAAGCTGCTCGGCCGAGCGCAGCTGTGCGCCGTTGAGGCTTGCTCGCTTCCCCGCCTGCTGCTGGAGCGTCACGACGAGCTCGAGGCTTCGCCCCGCCCGCTCACCGACAAGTGCGATGCGGGCGCCGCTCGCACCGAGCCGCACCAGTTGCGCATCGGAGCGCGTGCGCGCCGAGAAGCCCTGGGTGCCCACGTGGAGCGATTCCAGCAGGTTTGTCTTCCCGGCACCGTTCGCGCCGGTGACGAGCACGAGCCCGGGCTCTAGCTCCAGCTCGAGTCGCGCATAGGAGCGAAACTCGCGGAGGGAGACTGTCTGGACGATCAGGTGTCTCTAGCCGGGCAACCTGATCGGCATGATCAGGTAGGTGAAGTCGCCCGACGGGTCGACGAGGATCGCCGGGCGCAGCGGGTTGATCAACTTGAGAAGCACGTCATCGCCCTTGATCGAGTCGATACCGTCCCGTAGGAACTCGGCGTTGAAACCGACGAGAAACTCGTCGCCCGAGTAGCTCACCGGCAGCGATTCCTTTGCCTCGCCCACGTCCTGCGCCTGCACTGACACCGTTAGCTCGCCCTCGGAAAAACGGAGTTGTAATGGTGAGTTGCGCTGCGCTAGCACCGCGACCCGGCGGACGACGTCATACAGCTCCGAGCGCGCGATCGTGAGCTCCACCTCGAAACTCTCCGGCAAGAGTTGCCGGTAGTTCGGGAACTGTCCGTCGATGCGGCGGGTCGTCAGCCAGGCGTCCCCCGTCCCGAAGACGACGTGGTTCTCGTGAACTCCGAGCTCGACCGTTTCCCCGCCGCCACCCAGCCGCGCGAGTTCCTGCAACGCGCGTGCCGGAATGATCGCCTCGAGCTCCGGCGCGGCCGACTCGAGCTCTGTCTCTTTGACCGAGAGACGATACGAATCCGTGGCGACCATCACGAGTTTGCCGGCCTCGAAGCGGACGAGGATCCCCGTCAGAACAGGCCGCGACTCGTCGCGGGAGGCCGAGCGGGCAACCCGGTTGACGGTCTCGAGCAGCGCGGCCCGGTCGATCGCGTGCAACTGCGCCTCCACGGCCGGGAGCCGGGGGAAGTCCTCGGCGGCGTAGGTGTTGAGTCGGTAGGTCGCCGAACCGGACGCAATTTGAGCAACGCCTCCCTCGGGGCGATACTCGATCGTCACCTCGTCCTCCGGCAGCAAGCGGGCGAGGTCGGTGAGCAGTTTGCCGGGAATGACGACGGCCCCGTCTCCATCCACCTGCGCCTCGAGGGTGGTGCGTAGCGACAGCTCCATGTCGGTGGCCGCGAGCGAGACCGAGGTTTCGTTGGCCGAGACGAGAATCCCGGAGAGCACCTGGACGGTTCCGCGGGTGGAGACGGCGCGCGAGACGACACCTAACTTGCCCACGAGTTCGGCACGTGAGCACCTGATCTTCATTCCCGTTCCTGCCGTCATCGCGTTTCCTGCCCCCACGTCCTCTGCTTCAACACTCCCGAGTGCCGTCTCTATCTCCATGATCTTCTTTTAAATCCTTTCGTAGCAGTACTAGGGAGTGTGGACGCTGGGGAAGACAGCGCACTTCGGCTTAGCGGCGGACTTGTGGGGGTGGGTCCCTTCGGTGGAGAAATGATGGAAGTCAACAGCCCGCCCGGAAATCTGCCCAGTTCCCACAAGCGTCAGCCGGCCTGCTTGATCCGTGCCGTTAATTCCTGCACAAGGTTGTACACCGAGCGATCCTCGCGGATCATTCCTTCGATCTTCGCGTTTGCGTGCATGACGGTTGTGTGATCCCGGCCGCCGAACTCCTTGCCTATCTTCGGCAGGGACGAATCCGTCAGGGCACGAGAGAGGTACATGGCGACCTGGCGCGGGTAAGCGATCGCCTGGGAGCGCTTCGCGCTGCAGAGCTCGTTGATCGTCATACCGAACCGCTCCGAGACGGCCTCCTGGATGCGGCGGATGGAGATCTCGATTGCCTGCCCGCGGGGAAAGACGTCCTTCAGCACATCCTCGGCCAGCGCGACCGTCATCGGCCGCCCCGTCAGTGATGAGAAGGCGACGACTCGCGTGAGAGCGCCCTCGAGCTCGCGAATGTTCGTCGTCACGCGTTCTGCGACATACGTCACCACCTCCGGGTCGGAGATATGGATCTGGTCCGTGTTCACCTTCTTGCGCAGAATCGCAATCCGCGTCTCCAGATCCGGCGGTTGAATGTCCGTGATCAGGCCCCACTCGAACCGCGAGCGCAGCCGAGCCTCGAGTGTCGCGATCTCCTTCGGCGGCCGGTCGGAGGAGATCACGATCTGGCTGCCGGACTCGTAGAGGGAGTTGAAGGTGTGGAAGAACTCCTCCTGGATTCGCTCTTTCCCCTCGAAGAACTGGACGTCGTCCACGAGCAGCACGTCGTAGGTGCGGTAGCGCTGCTTGAAGCCTTCGATGCGTTTGTCGCGCAACGAGTTGATGAAGTCGTTCATGAACGTCTCGCTCGTCACGTAGCGTGCCGTCAGCCCGTTGCCGTGCTCGCCGACGTACCCACCGATCGCCTGGAGCAGGTGTGTCTTGCCGAGCCCGGTGCCGCCGTAGATGAAGAGCGGGTTGTAGGCCTGCGCGGGTGCCTCGGCGACCGCGAGAGCCGCTGCGTGGGCGAACCTGTTGGACGAGCCGATCACGAAGAGGTCGAACGTGTACTTCTGGCTCATTCCTGTGACCGGTTCGGGCTCCGGGCGGTGCAAGGGCCGCGCCTCGTTGGCGCCTACCACAGGTTCCGTCGCAGCGCCGTCGTTGCGGACACTCAGGCTCACGCGGTGTTCCTGACCTGTCGCGTCCTTGACTGCGGCCTTGATCAGGCCGAGGAAATGACCCTCGATCCACTCGCGAGTGAAATCGTTCGGAATCGTGAGCGTGAACGTCTCGTCGGTAAGCTCCACCCCCTTCGCTCCGGCGAACCAGGTGCTGAAGGTGGCCTCGTTGAGAGCCTCCCCGAGCCGACCGGCAACTTCATCCCAGAGTCCTTCGGCAGTCAGCTCGTTCTGGTGCTTCACGCGGGGGTCAGGCTCCTCTCGCCCGTGCAGGAAGGGGCGAGCATAGCAGCGTCCAGAGAAGCTCTCAAACCCCTGCCGGGCACAAAAACATGCGCAGTTTGCAGGTATTTTCACCCGTCCACATATTTGTCAACAGGTGTGGATATCGGTCTGGTCCGGCGCACCGGCGACGAGGATTTGCGGCCCTTTCGCGATCTTGGTCCGGGTGTGGATAACAGGGCTGCGGTGACCCCGTCTATACTTTTGCCGTCCGCTTACCGGCGGCCTTTTTTCGACCGAAGGAAGCACCGCGAGACGTGAAACGGACCTACCAGCCGAACGTTCGCCGACGCAAGCGCAAGCACGGGTTCCGGGCGCGCATGGCGACCCGCGCGGGGCAAGCCATTCTCAAGCGCCGCCGCGCCAAGGGCCGCAAGCGTCTCTCCGCGTAGGCGAGCAGCCACGCTAATCTTCACGAGCGTGCAGCGCCGGAATCGCCTCTCCCGCTCCCGTGACTTCGACGCCGTCTATCGCCAGGGACGCTCCGCCTCGACCCGTTTCCTCGTCCTCTACTGGTTTCCAAGGCAGGGACACGAGGTGGAGGGACACGAGGTGGTGCCCCGCGTGGGCCTCGCGGTGCCGAAGGCGGTCGGCGGTGCCGTCGCCCGGAATCGCGTGAAGCGGCAGCTGCGCGAGACGTGGCGCGAGCTTGCCCATCGGGCAAGACCTGGCCACGACTACGTGCTCGTGGCGCGGCCCGGCCTCGCCGAGCCGGCCGACACGCGCGGTCACGAGTGGCTCCGCGATCGCGTGGCTGAAGTGCTCGAGAAGGCGACATGATGAGGTTTGTGGGGATCGGGCTCGTCTATGCCTGGCGCTACACGCTCGGGCTCGTGACGCCGGAAGGCACGTGCAAGTACCATCCGAGCTGCTCCCAGTACGCGCTGGATGCGCTCGACAAGCACGGGCTTGTCCGGGGCTCGGCGAAGGCTGCCTGGCGCCTGCTCCGCTGCAACCCGTGGAGCCACGGCGGCGTCGACTACGCATGATTGTCGCCGGCATTCTCACCCCCCTTGAGGACCTGCTCACCTGGGCGCTGACGCACCTGCACGACAGCGTGGGTCTCTCCTGGGCCTGGTCGATCGTCGCGCTTGTCGTGATCGTGCGGATGCTGCTCGTGCCGCTGACGGTGCGCCAGATCCACTCGATGCAGAACTTGCAGGCGCACGCGCCGGAGATGAAGGCGATCCAGCAGCGCTTCAAGCACGACAAGCAGAAGATGAACGCCGAGCTGATGCAGTTCTACAAGGACAACCAGATCAACCCAGCATCCTCGTGCCTCCCCATCGTTGCGCAGATCCCAATCTTCATCGGCCTCTTCTTCGTCCTGCGCGACTTCGAGAAGGACATCCTTCCGAACTTCCCGGAGTCGAGTCTCGAGTGGTTGAATCTCGTCACGATCACGGACAACACGAAGGTCGGTTGGGGGCCGCTGCTGATCGTCATGTACGCAATCAGCCAGCTCACCTCCACCTTCCTGATGTCAACGACGATGCAGCCGGCACAGCGGGCGCTGATGCTGATCTTGCCGATCGCATTCATCCCGTTCGTGCTCAACTTCCCGTCCGGCTTGATGCTGTACTGGCTGACGACGAACCTGTGGACGACGGGCCAGGGGCTGATTACACGACGCCTCGTGCCGAAGCCGCAGCCGCCACCGAAGAAGAGCTCGCGCACACCGCCGAAGGGCGGTCAGCAACCTGTTGCTTCCGAGCGTCCTGCCGCCAAGAGCGGCAACGGCTCATCACAGCAGCCGCGTGTGCGGAAGGTGAAACGGAAGAAGGGCGGCGCACGGCGTTGACGCAGGTCTCGGCCGAGAGCACCGGCGAGACTGTCGGTGAGGCGAAGTGGGCGGCGCTGCGCGAGCTGGAGCGCTTGCACCCCGGCCTGGACAAGGGCTCGGTCCGCTTCCAAGTAGTGAGCGAGGGCGAGCGAGGCCTGCTCGGCGTCGGGTATCAGCCGGCTCGGGTCGTTGCGAGCCTCGCGGGCCAGCCTCTCGGAAGCTCAACCGCGGAGGTGGCGGTTCCCGTCGACGAGAGCGACGATGTGGCGCTGCTGCGCGAGCTCGTCGCCCGCGTGGCGCAGGAGATCGGCGTGCAGTGCTCGATCGAGATCGAAGAGACCGAGGACGAGCTGAAAGTGACATGCGCGGGCCGGGAGCTCGGGCTGCTGATCGGCCGGCACGGGCAGACGATCGACGCGATCCAGTACCTGGCAAACGCGATTCTCTTTCGCGCAGGCGGGGCGGGCGAGGATCGGAAACGTGTTGTCGTGGATGCTGCCGGTTACCGCGCCCGGCGGCAGACGGCGTTGGACGCGATCGCGCTCCGAGCCGCCGAGCAGGCTGCGGCGTCCGGGCAGCGCGTCGAGCTCGAGTCGATGACCGCGGTCGAGCGGAGGATCGTGCACGAGCGGCTGAAGGACGACCCCGAGGTCGAGACGCTGAGCGAGGGGACGGAGCCGAACCGCCACGTCGTCGTCACTCCGCGGTCGATTTCTGTCTAAGCACGCGGGTTCCCGCGCCCGTGGCGTTGCCGATCGGGCAGGCGTGAAGAGCGACGTTCTGGAGCGATGGCTCGAGGGCGTGCTCGCAACGCCGGGTCTGACGGCTCTAAAGGATCCTGCCGAGGCCCGGCGCGTGCTCCTGGAGGATGCGCTCGCCGGGGTCGCGCTCGTACGGGCGTTCGGAGGGCCGATCGTCGACGTGGGAGCAGGCGGGGGCACGCCGGGGATCCCGCTGGCGTTCGCGCTGCCGGACCGGGAAGTCACGCTGCTCGAGGCGGAGCGGCGGAAGACTGAGTTCCTCGAGCGCTGGACGGGCGAGCTGCCCAACCTGCGGGTGATCTGGGGCCGCGCGGAGGAGCAGGTAGTCGAGGCGTTCGGCGTCGCGGTGGCGAAGGCACTCGCGCCTCCCCCGGTCGCTGCCGAGTGGTGCCTGCCGCTCGTCGAGGAAGGCGGCGCAGTCATCCTGTGGGTTGGCCCAAGCGCCGAGCCGGAGCGGGTCGGGCGGGTCGCGGAGCGGCTTGGTGGGGAACTCGCCGACTCACCTCAGGGCTTCCTGGTCCTGCGCAAGGTCGCCCCCACACCGCCCGGTTTCCCTCGCCGGCCGGGCGTCGCGAAGAAGCGCCCGCTGACCTAAGGGCCTGTCCAAGAAGGCGGTCTGAGTTCCACCGCGCGGCTCAGTTGAGCGAGATCGCGTAGTCCCAGGCGCAGGGAGTAGCGGCGAGGAGTTC
>Ga0208612_1000021_pt1 | contig 136672 bp, 147 predicted proteins | sample AntDryMetagUQ889_FD_188089 | JGI IMG/M metagenome (GOLD analysis project Ga0208612, IMG submission 188089) | Polar desert microbial communities from Antarctic Dry Valleys - UQ889 (SPAdes) | ecosystem: Environmental > Terrestrial > Soil > Desert | place: Antarctic Dry Valleys | collected... | reverse complement strand
GGGTCGGGTCGAACGGCTCGAGCTCCTCCTCTGCCGCCGCCGAGAGCTCGCGCTCACGCTCGGCGAGCGCCTCCTCGATCGTGGTCCGCGCGGCATTCAGCGCCATCCCCGTCTCCCGATCGCGCACGGCCCGGAGCGCCTGCGGCAACTCGGCCTTCCTGCCGAGGTAGCGCACGCGCGCCGCTTCGACCTCGTCGACGGAGGTCGCCGCGGCAACGGCCGCCGTCGCCTCCTGCTCGAGCGCCTCCAGATCCATGAGACGGCCGACGATAGCATCGTCCTCATGAGCGATTACGACGCCTTCGCGCCGATCTACGACGACTGGTCGGCGCACATGACCGAGGACGTCGCGTGGTACGTCGGGCTTGCGCAAGAGGCCGACGGGCCGGTCGTCGAGCTCGCCGTCGGAAACGGTCGCGTCGCGGTGCCCGTCGCCCGAGAGACGGGTAGAAAGGTGATCGGCATCGACCGGTCGCCCGCGATGCTCGCCGGGGCACGCGAGCGGGCCGCCGCCGCGGACGTCGAGCTCGACTTGCGCGAGGGCGACCTGCGGGAGCTCGAGCTCGGCGAACCGGCGGCGTTGATCTACTGCCCCGGCCGCTCGCTGCTCCACCTTCCGACCTGGGCGGACAAGCGGCGAACGTTCGAGCGCATCGCCGCCTCGCTCCGCCCGGGCGGCCGTTTTGCCTGGAACGCGTTCGTCTTCAGCCACCTGATCGCGGCCGGCAACGACGGCATGCACCAGACGGTGAACGGGATCGGCCACACGGTTCATCATTTCCCCCACGACAACCGGCTCGACATCGTGCTCGACGACGGCCCCGAGGTGTCGCTCTGGTGGGTCACCCGCTCGGAGTGGGAAGGGCTGATCGAGGTCTCGGGCTTCGAGATCGAGGCGCTCTACGGCGGCTTCGAGCGTGAGCCGTTCGGCGAAGGCTCCGGGGAGTTCGTCTGGGTTGTCCGCAAACCCCTATGACCGGATAGCCAGGCTCTACGACCCGTGGAGCGCGAGCGTCACGGAGGACGTGGAGTTTTACGTCGAGGAGGCGGTCGCCTCGGGCGGTCCCGTCGTCGAGCTCGCGTGCGGCACCGGACGGATCGCGGTGCCCGTCGGGAAGGCGGGCATCCCCGTGATCGGCGTCGACGGGTCGGCCGCGATGCTCGAGGTGGCACGTGAGTATGCAGAGGCAGAAGGAGTGTCGGAACTCGTCGACCTCCGCGTCGGAGACGTGCGCGAACCCCACGTCGAGGAGCGCGTCTCGCTCGTCCTGATCCCGTTCCGCTCCCTCCTCCACATGACGACCGAGGCCGACCGTGAGCGGGCACTGGCGGCAGCCCTCGAGCTGCTCGTCCCCGGCGGCAGGCTCGTCTTCGACGTGTTCGCGCCGGCGAAGGAGGACATCGAGGCGACCCACGGCCGCTGGCTCGAGCGCGAGCCGGGGATCTTCGAGCGCGCCGACTGGGACGAGGGCGAGCGGACATTGACGCTCTCGGTGCGCCGCGGCGAGGAGGCCTCGACGATGCATCTCGCTTGGCTCTCGGCGCTCGAGTGGAGGCGACTCCTCGAGCGGGCCGGCTTCGAGATCGAGGCGCACTACGGCTGGTTCGACCGCCGCCCCTACGCCGGCCAGGAAGACTTCATCTTCGTGGCCCGGCGTGTCTGAACGAGCCACTTTCGGGACCGCCGAGCCTTCGTCAGCATTCAGAGATGGCAGAGCCCGTCGTGAGCTTCCAGGACGTCACGGCTATCCTGCTCCTTGTTGCGGACATCCGCGACGACATCCGATCCATTCGAGAGGTACTCGTGGAGGACGATGGGCAAGAAGAAGAGGAAGATCCCGAAGCTGACGGCTGAGGATCGCGCGCGGTTCGCCGAGACGACGAAGCGCGTCCGGGAGCGGATCGCGGAGCGCGAGCGGATCGCGGCCGAGATGGCCTCGAACCGCGAGCCGACTTAGGCAACCGTGGCGACCAGGTCGCCCGCGGCGACGCGCCCGGGCACTGCGACGTCCGCGTACATCCCGAAGAAGATCCGGCCGTCCGCGGTCGGACCACGGTGCTCGCGGATCGCGCGCAGCGTGTCGTGGTCGCGGACGCCGGTGTCCGGATCTTTCGTCGTGACGGCGCACCGCGGCACAGGTCCGGTCACGCGAAGCAGCGCGGAGCCGGCCCGGAGCGACGTGCCAGCCCACGAGTCCTCCTCGAAGGCTGCGCAGCCGTCCAGCTCGAGCAACATGCGAAAGCGCCGGCCGTCCAGCCCCCCGAGCGCCGCGAGGGACCCATCCGAGACGATCGTCGCGACCGCGATGTCGAGCGCGTAGCTGGCGTCGTCCACACGAACAAGCGCGAGCGGCGCGGAGACGAAGTCCGAAAGCGCCGCCGCCCACGGGCCGACGACGGTTCTCCCGCGCACCCTGCGCTTTCCGTAGAAATCCGTCTCGACCGCCTTACCGACCTCCACTTCCGCTTCGACCTGCGAGCCGTCCGGGAAGGTGAGCACGAGTGACGAAAATTCGGGCTCCCACTCAGGCCGCACCTGCACGAGCGTGCCGTGCTTGACGCCGCCAACGAGGCGACCCACCTCGTCGACGAGATAGAAGCGACGGTCTTCGGCCACGCCGCGCTCCGTCAGTTCGACCGCGGCCGGATGCTGGAGCCCGAGCGACTTCACGGGTGTTGCGTTGATGCGCGCTACACGAGCGACAGTTCGTCCCCGACCGCGATCTCGCCGCCCTCGACGATCCTGGCGAGCATGCCGCGCTTCCCCTGCAACTCCTTGCGCAGGCCTTCCCGGATCTCGTCCATCTTGTAACACGGGTCGCACACCATCGTGATCTCGAACAGGGCCTCGCCGGCACGGATTCGCTGCCCGATCGGCCACCCCTCGACGTCATCGCCGGCAACGGTGATGTTCTCGCGGATCACGCCCGGCTCGAGTCCGAGCTCGTCCAGGTGCTCCTGGGAGGCGAACAACACCTCGCGCTTCGGCGGATTCGCGTGCGCGCAACCGCCGAAGCCGTGCCCTTCGACCGCTCGGACGCGTTCGTGCGGCGCCGAGCGGCCGCTCTTGCGCGCGGGCGACGTGAAGAGCGCGGCGACCGTTGCCATGCTTCGAGCCTACCAGCGGGTTATGGTCTCTCCGTGATCTGGATCATCCTCGGCATCATCGTCGCGCTCGTCCTCGCGCTCGTCCTCCTCTACAACCGGCTCGTCACGTTGCGCAATCGCGTGCAGAACGCGTGGGCGCAGGTCGACGTGCAGCTGAAGCGCCGCTACGACCTGATCCCGAACCTCGTGGAGACCGTCAAGGGTTACGCGGCCCACGAGCGCGAGACGTTCGAGGCGGTCACGAACGCGCGCGCCCGCGCGCAGGCCGCCCAAGGTCCGGGCGACCAGGCGCAGGCCGAGGGCATACTGGGCCAGGCCCTGGGCCGACTCTTCGCCGTCGCAGAGGACTACCCGGAGCTCCAGGCTGACGAGAACTTCCGCCAGCTGCAGGACGAGCTCGCGCAGACGGAGAACAGGATCGCCGTCTCGCGCCAGGTCTACAACGACACGGTGCTCACGTACAACAACGCGATCCAGACGGTGCCCGGCGTGCTCGTCGCCGGCCCGTTCGGCTTCACCAAGCGGGAGTTCTTCGAGGCCGAGGTGGCGACTCGGGAGGCACCACGCGTCACGTTCTAGGCGCGCTGGGCGCGGTGCTCCTCGCCGCGCTGGCGCTCGCGGGTCAAGCGGCGGCCCAGTCCTTTTCGCTCCCGAGCGCGCACGTCGTCGTCGAGGTGCAGCCGGACGGGTCTCTCGTCGTCGACGAGAACCTCACCTTCAGCTTCAGCGGCGAGTTCAGCGGTGCGTTCCGCGAGATCCCGCTGCAGGAAGGCGAGTCGATCGACGAAGTCGGCGTCTTCGAGGCCGGGCGGGCGTACCGGCCAGGTGCCTCGGCCGAGCTCCGCTCCTCGGGCGACCCCGACACGTTCGGGACGACCAGCACCGAGAAGGGGCTCCGGATCGTCTGGCACTACCGGGCATCGAGCGAAGAGCGCGCGTTCCGCGTCCACTACCGCCTGCGAGGGCTCGCGACGGCCCACGACGACGTCGTGGACGTGAACTTGAAGGTCTGGGGCGACGAATGGGAGCAGCGGCTCGAGCAGCTGACCGCGACGCTGATCGCGCCGGCGCGCGTGGAACGAGCGTGGGGCCATCCTGTGAGCATCCGGGGCGACGTGACGCTCGACGACGAACGCGTCGAGCTGAGGGCACTCGACGTCCCCGCCCGCCGGTTCGTCGAGCTCCGCGCGCTGATTCCCCGCGATGCGTTCACCTCGACTGCCGGGATGAAGGTGAAATCCGGTCTCGCGCTGGAGCGCATCGCGCGGGAGGAGCGGGACGATGCGGCCTCCTACGAGCGCGATCGCGCCCGCCTGGACGACGCCCTCGCGAACCCTCGCAACTCGCTGCTCGTCCTGCTGCTGCTCGCGCTGCTGCCGGGTCTGGCGGTCGTCACGGCCGTCTGGTGGTTCTGGGGGCGTGAGCGACCGAGTGGGTACGACCGCGAGTACGAGCAGGAGCCGCCGACCAAGACGCAGGCGGCGCTCGTGCCGTCGCTGCTCGCGCAGGGCGGAAGCGCTGGGTCGCTCGAGTTCACCGCGACGCTCTTCGACCTGATCCGCCGTGGCCGCTACAAAGCGGAACCCATCACGACGGAGAGGAAGGTCTGGGCGGGGTTGCGCACGCAGCAGGTGGCCGACCTCGAGCTCTCGCTCGGGGACGTCGAAGCCCCGGTCGAGAGCTTCGAAGATTCGGTCGCCTCGGTGATCGACCCGCTCGTCGCAGACGGCCCCGAGCGGTTGTCGCGCTTCCGAGAGCGGATCGAGGAGGACCGGACCGCCAATTCGGCGCACTTCTCGAGCTTCAAGTCATCGGTCGGGAGCCGCGTCCGCTCCTGGTTCACGAACGCCGGGCTGAAGCTGCTGCTGTCCGCGCTGGTGCTGTTCGCAGGCCTCGGCGTGCTGCTTCTCTGGCTCGGCAGCTCGCGGCTCGAACCGTTCGCGCCGCGGTGGAACGACGTGCTCCTGATCGCGCTCGGCGCCTGCTCCCTCGTCAACACGCTCGTGCTCGTAGGGGCGCTGCTCAACCGGCGGCTCTGGCGCCGACGCCAGCCGCAGGCGCAGCAGGAGGCCGAGCGTTGGGAGGCGTTCCGACGCTATCTGACCGATTTTCCGCGCCTCCAGGAGGCGCCACCGGCGACGCTCGAGCTGTGGGAGCGCTTCCTCGTCTACGGGATCGCGTTCGGCATCGCTGAGCGCGTTCTGCAGGGAGCGCAGCTGCACATGCCCGAGGCACTCGCCACGGCGAGCTCGCTGTACTGGATCGGCCCCCACGGCGATCTCGGCTCGGGGCCGACCTCGCTCGGCATCGGCGACCTCGCCTCTGGCTTCGGCTCGGCCCTCGCTCCCCCCTCGTCCGGCTCGGGCGGGGGCGGGGGCGGCTTCTCGGGCGGGGGCGGAGGTGGCGGCGGGGGCGGGGGCGGGGGCGCCTGGTGACATGCCCCAAGGTGCCATCTTGTCATCAGCCTCACCGCTGCCCATGCTCTCGCGGTGGTCTCGGACGACGACGTCACGGCTTATCATCGAGGCGCTGTTCGACATCCGGACAGAGCTCCGACGGATCGTGGTGCTGCTCAAGGAGGACGATGGCGAGCAAGGAGACGAAGAGGCGGATTCGTGAAGAGATCGAGGCGGACCGGACTCGCTACGACGAGGTGACGAGGCGGCTCAAGGAAAGGATCGAACGCGGGCGAGCGAAGGCTCAGGACGAGCGCCGAGAGCGCTCGTAGAGGGCGATCGCGCCGGCCATCGCGACGTTCAGCGACTCGGCCCCGCCGGAGAGCCCGATCGTGGCGACATAGTTGCTGTCAGCAACTAACTCGGCTGGCAGCCCCTCCCGCTCCGCCCCGAGCACGAACGTCGTCGGCCCCGACAGATCGAGCTCCTGCAGCGGTGTGCCCCCATGGGCGACGAGCGCGATCCGGCGGCCGGGAATGCCATCGAACTGGAGGAGCGGCACGCGGAAGATCGCCCCTGCCGAGGCGCGGAGAGCCTTCGGGCCGAGCGGATCGGCGCACCCGGCGGAGAGCGCGACCGCCGACTCGAAGGCGTCCGCGATGCGGAGCAGCGTCCCGACGTTGCCCGGATCGCTCACCCGCCAAAGCGCGAGCGTCACCTCCCGCCCGGCCTGCGGCAGGTCAGCGGTCCTGAAGACGCCGATCGCCCGGGCCGGGTGCGGCAGCGTCGAGACATCCGCGAGCAGCTCGGCGGTCACGGTCTCGCCGGCGACGAGCAGCTCGACCGGCTCGAGTCCAGCCGTGCGCGCGGCGTCGATCAGATCCTCCCCCTCGACGGCGAAGAGGCCGAGCTCGTCCCGCTTGCGCTTCTGCCCCAGCAGCTTGCGCACGAGCTTCAGCTTCGGGTTCGTGGCCGCCGAGATCATGAGACGAGCCACTTGAGCCAGCCACCGTGGAAGTGGGCATGGGCGAGCAGTCGGTTCAGGCTGCTTGGGACTCGTGCGCCGCCTTCGCCTGCTCGGCGACAGCCGTGAAGGCGGCCGGATCGGCGACGGCGAGATCTGCGAGCACCTTGCGGTCGAGCTCGATCCCCGCCTTGTGCAGACCCGACATGAACTGGTTGTAGGACATCCCGTTCGCACGGGCGGCCGCATTGATCCGGACGATCCAGAGCTGACGGAACGTCCGCTTCTTGTTCTTGCGGTCCCGGTAGGCGTAGACGAGCGAGTGCTCGACCTGCTCCTTGGCGTACTTGTAGCTCGATTTCTTCAGGCCCCAGTAGCCCTTTGCCTGGCCGAGGACCTTGCGGCGCTTCTTGCGCGCGTGGACGGAACGCTTGACTCGTGGCATGGCTGATCTGCTACCCGAGGCCCAAGAGCTTTTTGATCCGCGGCACGTCAGCTTTCGCGAGCGGCTGATCCTTATCGAACCTTCGCTTCCGCTTCGGCGACTTGTGCTGCAGGTTGTGGCTCTTCATCGCCTGGCGGCGCAGTAGCTTGCCGCTCCCGGTCACCTTGAATCGCTTCTTCGCTCCGCTCGATGTCTTCACCTTGGGCATCTGTCTTCACTCCTGCGTTCTTCGTGGGACCGAGAAGCATCACCATGTTGCGACCGTCGAGAAGCGGCGGCGACTCGATCGTCGCCACCTCTTTGATCTCGTCCGCGAGCCGGAGCAGCAGGTCGCGGCCCCGCTCCGGGTGCAGGTTCTCGCGCCCCCGGAACATGATCGTGACCTTCACCTTCGCGCGCTGGTTCAGGAAACGCACGACGTGGCCCTTCTTCGTCTCGTAGTCGTGAATGCCGATTTTCGGCCTGAACTTGATCTCCTTGATGTTGATCTGTTGCTGGTGGCGCCGCGCGAGCTTCGCCTTCTGCTCCTGCTCGTAGCGGTACTTGCCGTAGTCCATGACCCGAGCGACGGGCGGATCCGCCTGCGCGGCCACCTCGACGAGATCGAGGCCCTTGGCGTAGGCGTACTCGCGTGCCTCGTCCGTCGTCTTGATGCCGATCTGCGCTCCGTCCTCATCCACGAGCCGCACTCGCGGGACGCGAATCGCGTCGTTGATCCGATCCTGCGGCTGCGGGCGCGTCCGGTCTTCCGGACGCCGTCTCGGTCTCAAAGGGCTGTCACCAAGCTGTCTGAATCCTCTCTCTTGAACGACGAAACCGCTGCAAGCAGCGGCCACTGATCCATCTCAACCGACTCGGTTGGACATCCGATGAGCTGTCGCTCCGGAGGTGAGGGGCGTGGTCCGCGCCTGCTTTCAGGATCGGATCGTAGCAATCTCGGCGGAAAATGCCTGCAGCAGTTCGGTGAGCGACCGCGTCGACTGGCCTCCGCCCCGCTCACGCACCGCGAGCGAGTTCTCGGACTCGCGGTCGCCGTAGACGACCACGTAGGGGACCTTCTCGAGCTCCGCGTCGCGGATTCGCCTGCCGACGGTCTCGTCACGCTCGTCCGCGTCGACGCGGAAGCCCTCCGCCTGGATCCGCTGCCTCAGCTCCTGCACGGCTTCGCGGTGGCCTTCGCCGACGGGAAGCAGGCGTACCTGGACCGGCGCGAGCCAGAACGGGAACGCACCGCCGAAGTTCTCGATCACGATCGCGAGGAAGCGTTCATACGAGCCGTAGAGCGCCCGATGGATGACCACCGGCGTGTGCTCCGTGTTGTCGGCGCCCATGTACGTGAGGCCGAAGCGGGCCGGCATCTGATAGTCGATCTGGATCGTCCCCATCTGCCAGCTCCGGCCGAGCGAGTCGTCCATGAAGAGGTCGATCTTGGGCCCGTAGAACGCACCCTCGCCCGCTGCGATCGTGAACGGGATCTCGTGCCGCTCGAGTGCGACCTGGAGTGCCGCCTCCGCGCGATCCCATGTCTCCTCCTCCCCCAGCTTGTTCTCCGGCCGGGTGGCGAGCTCAGCGCGGGCAGACATGCCGACGAGCCCGTAGAGGTATCGCGCGTAGTCGATCATGGCGTCGATCTCCGCCTGGATCTGCTCCTCGGCGCAGAAGACGTGGGCGTCGTCCTGGACGAAGAGCCGCGCGCGCAGGAGGCCATGGAGCGTCCCTGCGAGCTCGTTCCGATGCAGCGAGGCGGCCTCGGCAAAACGGAGGGGCAAATCGCGGTAGCTCCGGAGCTGGCTGCCGAAGAGCAGCATGTGCCCCGGGCAGTTCATGGCCTTGACGCCCATTCTCTGGCCGTTGGCTTCGAGCATGAACATCAGGTCCTCGTACTTCGGGATGTGTCCAGACGTCAGGAAGGTGTGCTCGTCATAGATGAGCGGAGTGCGAACGTCGCGATATCCACGCCGCTCGTTCTCGCGCCGGCGGATCCGTTCGAGCTGATCCCAAAGGACGGTTCCGTTGGGATGCCAGAAGGGCGCTCCCGGAGCGCGCTCCGAGAAATGGAAGAGGTCGAGTTGCGGGCCAAGCTTCCGGTGGTCGCGCGCCCGCGCCTGCTCGAGCCGCTCGAGATGCGCGTCGAGGTCTGCCTGCGAATAGAAGGCCGTGCCGTAGATCCGCGTCAGTTGCTTGTTGTGCTCGTCGCCGCGCCAGTAGGCGCCCGCGAGCGAGGTGAGCTTGACCGCCTTGATCGGCCTCGAGTCCTGCAGGTGCGGGCCGCGGCAGAGGTCGGTGAAGTCACCTTGCGTGTACAGCGAGATCGGACCCTCGGCCGTCTCGACGAGCTCGACCTTGTACGGCTCGTTCTCCTCGAGGAAGCGCTGCCGTGCGTCCGCGGCCGAGATCTCCTCGCGCTCCCAAGAGCGGCCCTCCTCGAGCGCGCGCCCGATCTCCGCCTCGATCCGCTCGAGGTCCTCCTCGCGGATCGGCTCGGGAAACTCGAAGTCGTAATAGAAGCCGTTCTCGATGGGAGGTCCGATCGCGATCTTCACTCCTGGATAGAGGCGGCGCACCGCCTCGGCGAGGAGATGCGCCGTCGAGTGGCGGAGGACGGAAAGAGCGTCGGGATCGTCCTTGTCACGCGTCGTCAGGATCTGGATCGGCTGGCCGTCCTGAAGCGGCTGGCGGAGGTCCTGGACGTTTCCGCTAGCGCGCACGAGGACCGCCTGCTCGGCGAGCCTGGGTCCGATCGCGCGCGCCGCGTCGAGACCCGTCGCGCCGTCGGGAAGTTCGAGTTCCGTCGAGTCGGGAAGGACGACCTTCATGACAGATCAGGATACTGAGCAGCTGCAACCTGACCATCCGCGAGAGGACGACCGCAACGAGGAACTGCCGGGCTCGCCGGTTCCCGATCCCGAGGAGGAGCAGGGCAACGCCGAGGACGTGCCGCAGGCCGACTAGACTCGGCAGGATGCTGCGGAAGAACGCCAAGGTCGAGCTGATCCGGCGCGCGCCTCTCTTCTCGGCGTGCTCGAAGCGCGAGCTCGCGGAGATCGCGTCCGTCGCCGACGAGCTCCGCTTCGAGGCCGGACGGACGCTGATCGAGGAAGGGAAACCCGGCCGCGAGTTCATCGTCGTCCTCGAGGGACAGGTCGAGGTGCGAAAGGGCGGGCGGAAGCTGCCCACGCGCGGCGGCGCGTCCTTCTTCGGCGAGCTGGCGCTCCTCACCGATGCACCTCGCAGCGCGACGGTCACCACAACGTCGCCTGTACGGGCGCTCGTGATCACGGACACAGCGTTCAGGCGGCTCCTGTCGGCGTCGCCGACGATCCAGATGAAGGTGTTGCGAAGCCTCGCCGAGCGCCTGGCACCGGACGAGCTTTAGCAGCGCAACGGGATCGAAGGCGCCGGAGGCCAGCGCTACGCACTCGTTTTCACTTCCCGGGGGAGGGTATTTCCCTTACGACGCGACGAAAGGGGACCACATGCACAACTCGGTCAAGGACGCAATGACGTCGAATCCGACGACAGTCGAACCGGGAACAACCGTCCAGGAGGCCGCGCGCAAGATGCAGTCCGAGGACGTCGGCTCGATTCCGATCGTCGACGGCGAGCGGTTGATCGCGATCGTCACGGACCGAGATATCGCGGTCCGCGTCGTCGCGGAGGGCAAGGGACCCGAGACGACGGTCGGCGAGATCGCCTCGCAGGACCTGGTCACGATCGACCCCCAGCAGAGCCTCGACGAGGCGGCGCGGTTGATGGGCGAGCACCAGCTTCGACGGCTGCCCGTCTGCGAGGAAGATGGCAAGCTTGTCGGCATCCTCGCCCAGGCCGACGTCGCACAGTCGGGGCACGACAGCCTCACCGGCGACGTGGTGCAGCAGATCTCGAACTAGCGAACGGGCGGCAGGTTCAGCCGGGAAGAGCGCTTGTGTTCCTGGAACAACGGAACACAAGCCTCCCCCGGTCTCTAGCTGAGGCGCTCGAGCGGGTACCCACGCACGCTCATCACCCGCACGAGCTCGTCGCAGTGGGTCTCGTCGCGCGTGGCGAGGGTGAGCTCGACCTCCGTCTGCGCGATCGGCAACGCCATCCCCTCGCGGTGATGCTCGACGGAGACGACGTTCGCCCGCTCCTCGGCCACGAGCTGCAGGAGCTTGATCAGCTCGCCCGGACGGTCCGGAATCCGTGTGCGCAGCACGAGGTAGCGCCCGGCTTGCGTCAGCCCGTGTCGCATCACCTGGATCAGCAGCGTCGGATCGATGTTGCCACCGGAGAGAATCACACACGCCTCATCCTCTCCGGGGACCTTCCCCGCTAGCAGCGCGGCGACGGGAGCAGCGCCCGCGCCCTCGACGAGCAGCTTCGTACGCTCGAGGAGAAGCACGATCGCGTGGCTGATCTGCTCGTCCGTCACCGTGACGATCTCGTCCAGGCGCTCGCGCAGGATCGACGCCGTCAGCGTTCCCGGCTGCTTGACGGCGATTCCCTCTGCAATCGTGTAGCGGTGCTCGGTGCCGCCGACGAACGGGCAGACCGCATCGGCCTGCACACCGACGAGCCGAACGTGCGGGCGAAGCTCACGGAGCGCGATCGAGGTTCCTGCAGCAAGCCCGCCGCCGCCGACCGGAATGACGACCGTGCCGACCGAGGGGAGTTGCTTCACGATCTCCAGTCCCACCGTCCCCTGGCCAGCGATCACCTTCTCGTCCTCGAAGGCGTGAAGGAACGTTGCACCGCTCGACGCGACCCGCTCCTGAGCTGCGGCGAGCGATTCGTCGAAGTCCGTGCCGGTGAGCTCGACCCGTGCCCCGTAATTGCGCGTCGCGTCCACCTTCGCCATCGGCGAGTCCTCGGGCATGAAGATCGTCGCCTCGATCCCGGCTTCTCGCGCGGCCCAGGCCACCGCCTGGCCGTGGTTTCCCGCACTCGCTGCGATGACTCCCGCCGCACGCTCCTCGTCCCTCAGAGCCGCGATCGTGTTGACGGCGCCCCGGATCTTGAACGAGCCCGTGCGCTGGAGGTTCTCCGCCTTCAACTGAACGACCCGGCCCGCCCGGCGAGAGAGCGTCTCGGATGGGTACACCGGAGTGACGCGGGCGACACCCTCGAGCCGGAGCTGCGCCGCCTCGAGCTCACGCAGAGCCGGCGGGTTCACCGCCCTCCAGGAGACGCACTGCGGCTGTTGTCGCCGATCCCGTACACCTTCTCGAGTATCTCGCGCACGGCCGAGAGCGGATCGAGCTCGCGAGCCTGAACCTCGTCGAGCAGCCGGCGCAACTCCGCGTCATCGGCCACCGTCTCCTGCAGGTGCGCCTTCGCGCGGCTCGAAGCGACGGCGAACACCTCGCCGGCGAGGTTCTTCCGCCGGCGCTCCTCCAGCAGCCCCCCGTCCTCGAGGAACTCCCGATGGGCCCCGAGCTTCTCCCAGAGCTCGGGCACGCCTTCGCCCCGTACCGCTTCGGTCAGCACGATCGGGGGCTTCCAGAGGCTCTCGCGATCGAGCGCAAGGATGGAGCGGACCTCGTTCAGCATCGTCTTCGCAGCTGGATGATCCATCTTGTTGATGGCGATCACGTCGGGGATCTCCATGATCCCGGCCTTCAACGCCTGCACGGAGTCGCCGGAGCCCGGCATCAACACGAGCAGGACGGTGTCGGCGATCCCGATCACCTCGATCTCGCTCTGACCTGTCCCGACCGTCTCCAGGAGAACGAGATCCTTCCCTGCCGCATCGAGCAGGAGCGCGGCCTGCATCGTCGTCTCCGCGAGGCCGCCGAGGTGACCGCGAGTCCCCATCGAGCGGATGAACACATCCGGATCGAGGAAATGGTCGGACAGGCGGATCCGGTCGCCCAGCAAGGCGCCGTGGGTGAAAGGGCTCGACGGGTCGACGGAGATCACTCCGACCGTCCGCCCCAGGTCCCGCACGTGCCGCACGAGTGCGCTGATCAGGGAGGACTTGCCGACCCCCGGGGGCCCCGTCACTCCGATCGAGAAGCTGCGTCCCGTCTCGGGGTAGAGCTCTCGGACGAGCTCGAGCGCGACCGGATGGCCGTTCTCGATCATCGAGATCGCACGGGCGAGCGCCCGGCGGTCGCCCGAGCGGATGCCCGCCGCCAGATCGTCCAGCGTCCACTCCGCGCGCGCCACGATCAGACTCTAGACGCGAGCGCTTCCTCGAGCCGGGCCTGCTCCGCCGTCTCGATGCCTCGCGCGAGCACCGCCGCGACCGCCGCGGCCAGTAGGAATGCGACGCTTGCGCTCCCGAAGACCCACCGAGCGCCGTACGCGTCGACGAGGGGGCCTGCGGCCACCATGGCAAGTCCCAGGACGACGTAGTTCGAGGACATGATCACGGTGAACGCCCGGCCACGCAGGTCGTCAGGCGCGCCCCGCTGCACGAGCAGCGCGTTCACGACGACGGCCGCCCCGTTCCCGACGGCGCCGACGATAACGCCGGCGACCGCGACCCAGATGGCCGGCGCGATCGCCGCGAGTCCGATCCCCACCCCCATCAGGACGAGCGAGCCGCCGTACGCGCCGCGAGTACCGAGCCGGTCGAGAAGCCGCGGGGCGAGCAGGCTGCCGAACGTCAGCCCGACGCCCGTGGCCCCCACGAGGACCCCGAAGCCGACGTCGCCTGCATCGAGCGAGACCTTGGCGAGCACGATCTCGGCGACGTTGATGCTCGCGCTCCCGAGCAGCGCGACGTTCCACACGACGAGCACGGTCAGGAGCGGGCGGGACGTGAGCACGAGACGGATCCCATCGCCTACGTCCCGCCAGTGCCCGCGGCTTTCGATCTCCCCGGCCTGGAGCTTGCCGGACGGGATCCGTGCGATCAGCGCCGCCGAGACGACGAAGGTGGCGGCATTCAGCCAGTAGGCGAGTCCCGGGCCCTCGGCGGCCACGAGGATGCCTCCGACAACGGGGCCGATCGTCCAGGCCACGTTCTCCACCGCCTGCAGGAGCGAGTTTGCGCTCGGCAGCTCCTCGTCCGACACGAGGTTCGGCAGCCCGGCGTAGACGGCAGGACGAAAGAAGCCGGTCGCGACCCCGGCGACGAATGCCAGCGCGACGATCGATGCCGGCCGGTCGGCGAACGGCAGGAGGCAGAAGACTGCAGCCCGGGCCAGATCCGAGACGATCAGCAGCCCCCGGCGTGACCACCGGTCGACGAGCGGCCCCAGCGCAATCCCGACGACGACGATCGGCATGAAGTCCGCGATCAGGAGGGCGCTCACCCACTTGCCTGACCCGGTGCGGTCGAAGACGTCGATCGTCAGCGCGATCGCCGCGAGAAACGTGCCGGCGCCGGAGGCGAGCGTGGCGAGAAAGAGCCGCCGGTAGTCCGGAGCTCGGCGAAGGATGTCGAGGCGGCGGATCGGAGGACGTTACCAACCGTCCCGGTAGACCTGGCAAACGCTAGGCGCCCGAGTCGTAGGCGAGGTTCGGCCGCAGCCAGCGCTCGGCCTCGGCCACTTCCATCGCCTTGCGCGCGGCGTAGTCCTCGACCTGATCGCGGCCGATCCGGCCGACGGCGAAGTAGCGGGCGTCGGGATGCCCGAAGTAGAGGCCGCTGACGCTGGCGGCGGGGCTCATCGCATAGCTCTCGGTCAGCGTGATTCCATGCGCCTCGGCGCCGAGGAGGTCGAAGAGGCGCCGCTTCTCCGAGTGATCGGGGCACGCCGGGTAGCCGAACGCCGGCCGGATGCCACGGAAGCTCTCGGCACGGAGCTCCGCTTGCGTCGGCTGCGCATCCGGCTCGTACCAGAGCCGGCGCGCCTCGAGGTGCAGCCACTCCGCGAACGCCTCGGCGAGGCGGTCGGCCAGTGCCTTCACCATGATCGAGCGGTAGTCATCCTGCTCCGCCTCGTAGCCGGCGGCGAGCCCGTCGGCACCGTGAATCGAGACGGCGAAGGCGCCGAGGTGGTCGCCGGCGGGAGCGACATAGTCGGCGAGCGAGCGGTTCGGCCGGGAGTCTCCCCACGCTGCCTGCTGGCGCAGCATCGGGAACCGGACGCCGTGGTGGAGCACGAGGTCGTCGCCCTCGACGTGGGCCGGCCAGAGACCGTAGACCCCGCGGGCTTCCAGAGCTCGCGCATCGAGGATCTCGTCGAGCAGCGCATTCGCGTCGTCGTACAGCTCCCGCGCGACCGGCTGCGCCAGGATCGCGGGAAACTTCCCCTTCAGCTCCCAGGCATGGAAGAAGAACTGCCAGTCGACGAACTCGCGCAGTGTCGCGAGCTCCGGCTGAGCGGTGCGGACTCCCAGTGAGGCGGGAGGCTCCAGCCGGTCGAACTCGAGCGTCAGCCGATTCTCACGCGCCAGGCCGAGCGGCAGCAGTGGGCGCCGCTCCTTCTCGGCATGGAGCTCGCGCAGCCGCCCCTGCTCGACGCGGTTACCCTCGTCGAGCAGTCGGCGCCGCCCGGGATCGAGCAGATCGGAGACGACGCCGACGACCCGGGACGCGTCGAGCACGTGCACGGTCGGGTGCTCGTAGGCGGGGGCGATTCGCACGGCCGTGTGCTGACGGGACGTCGTTGCGCCTCCGATCAGGAGCGGCAGCTCGAAGCCGCGCCGGTCCATCTCTTTCGCCACGTGCACCATCTCGTCGAGCGAGGGTGTGATCAGGCCGGAGAGACCGATCGCATCCGCACGCTCGGCGACGGCAGTGTCGAGGATCTTCTCGGCAGGCACCATCACCCCGAGGTCGACGACGTCGTAGTTGTTGCAGCCGAGCACGACGCCGACGATGTTCTTGCCGATGTCGTGCACGTCACCCTTGACGGTCGCCAGCACGATCTTTCCCTGCTCGCGGCTGACGCCGTCCTTCTCGGCCTCCATGAACGGCTCCAGGTAGGCGACGGCGCGCTTCATCGCTCGTGCGCTCTTCACGACCTGGGGCAGGAACATCTTCCCGGAGCCGAAGAGATCGCCGACGATCTTCATCCCGTCCATCAGCGGCCCTTCGATCACGTCGAGGGGCCGTGCCGACTGGGCACGGGCCTCCTCGGTGTCCTCCTCGACGAAGTCGACGATGCCGTGGACGAGCGCGTGCGCGAGCCGCTGCTCCACGGGAGCATCACGCCAGGAGAGGTCGAGCTCGCGCTTCGTCCCCTCCCCCCTCACCGCCTCTGCAACGGCGACAAGCCGGTCGGTCGCGTCGGGCCTCCGGTCGAAGATGACATCCTCGACCCGCTCCAGCAGATCGGGCGGGATGTCCTCGTAGACGATGAGCTGGCCAGCGTTCACGATTCCCATGTCGAGTCCCGCGCGGATCGCGTGGTAGAGGAACGCGGAGTGCATTGCCTCTCGGACAACGGCGTTGCCGCGGAAGGAGAAGGACAGGTTCGAGATGCCGCCACTCGTGCGGGCATCCGGACAGCGCTCCTTGATCAACGGGAGCGCCTCGATGAAGTTCAGTGCAAAGCGGTTGTGCTCCTCGATGCCGGTGGCGACCGCGAGCACGTTCGGGTCGAAGATGACGTCCTCCGGAGCGAAGGCGGACTCGTCGAGAAGCAGGCGGTAGGCGCGCTCGCAGATCGAGACCTTGCGTTCCACCGTGTCCGCCTGACCCTCCTCGTCGAAGGCCATGACGACGACACCGGCGCCGTAGTCCTGGATCCTCCGCGCCTGCTCGAGGAACTGCTGCTCACCCTCCTTCAGGCTGATCGAGTTGACGATCCCCTTCCCCTGCACGCACTTGAGCCCGGCCTCGAGGACGGAGAAGCGGGAGCTGTCGACCATGATCGGGATCCGCGCGACCTCCGGCTCGGTCGCGATCAGGTTCAGGAACGTCGTGATCGCCTTCTCGCTGTCGAGCAGGTCGGCGTCCATGTTGACGTCGAGGATGTTGGCTCCGCCGCGCACCTGCTCGAGCGCAACATCGACCGCCCCTTGCAGATCGTTCGCCTCGATCGTGCGCCGGAAGCGGGCCGAGCCGGTGACGTTCGTCCGCTCGCCGATCATCACGAAGCCCGTGTCCGGAACGATCTCGAACGGCTCGAGGCCGCTGAAGCGCGTGCGCGGGCGATGCTCAGGGACGACGCGCCGCGGCAGGCCGTCGACAGTGGCGGCGATACGGCGCGTGTGTTCGGGCGTCGTGCCACAGCAGCCGCCGACGAGGTTGACGAAGCCGGCCTCCGCGAACTCGCGGAGGAACGAGGCGGTCTCGTCCGGCTGCTCGTCGTAGCCACCGAAGGCGTTCGGAAGGCCCGCGTTGGGGTGGCAGCTCGTATAGCAGTCGGCGAGACGCGACAGCTCCTCGACGTGCGGCCGCATCTCGGTCGCGCCCAGAGAGCAGTTGACGCCCACGAGCAGCGGCCGGGCGTGCGCGATCGAGGCCCAAAAAGCTTCCACGGTCTGCCCCGAGAGCGTCCGGCCGCTGAGGTCGACGATCGTGACCGAGATCCACAGTGGCAGCTCCGGCGCGACCTGGCGGGCGGCGGCGATCGCCGCCTTTCCGTTCAGGGTGTCGAAGATCGTCTCGACGAGCAGCAGGTCGACGCCGCCCTCGGCGAGCGCGGTGATCTGCTCGGCGTACGCGTTCTTGACCTCGTCGAAGGTGACAGTTCGGAACGCGGGCTCGTCGACCCGGGGCGAGAGCGAGAGCGTGATGTTCAGCGGCCCGATCGAACCGGCGACGAAGCGGCCGCCCGCCTCGTCCGCCGCCTGCCGGGCGAGGCGCGCGCCTGCGAGGTTCAGATCGCGCACGACCCCCTCGAGCCCATAGTCCGCCTGGCCGATCCGGGTCGCCGTGAAGGTATTCGTCGTCGTGATGTCGGCCCCGGCCGACAAGTACTGGCGGTGGACGTCGAGCACGACGTCTGGCTTCGTCAGGTTGAGGAGGTCGGGATCGCCGGCGACCTCGCGCGGATGGTCGCGGAAGCGCTCGCCCCGGTAGTCGGCATCGACGAGCCCCGCCTGCTGGAGCATCGTCCCCCAGGCACCGTCGAGCACGAGGATGCGCTCCTCGAGCAACTCCCTCAGTCGTGCCTCTGCGCTCACGCCGTTCCTCCCACCGTTGCCGAAAGAGGGCGAAGCGCGAGGCTCGCGGGCTCTTTAGGCGTTTTTTCTCCTGGTCGCCAAGCTGCCGTCAAAGCTCTCCAGGTGACCGAACGGTACCAGCCGCCGCGAAGGGAGATAGTTGCTGTCAGCAACTATCTCCTCCGGGCCCGTTCCTCGACTCGCTCGCGGGCGCGGGCGACCGCCTCGACGACGGCGAACGGATTCGGGTTTCGCTGAGCCGCCAGGTCGACCAGCGCGTCGACCGCGGCCTGTCGGACCTCACGCTGCTCCCGCCGACGCTCCCGCAGCTCGGCGACGAGCGCGCGGACGTGCACGGGGCTCGGCCGCACGAGTCCCGCACGCTCTGCCGCGGCTCCGACCTGCCGGGCGACCTCGGCGAGCGACAGGTCGTCGTCCTCGATCGCCTCGATGAGCGCGAGCAGCTGCTGCGGGTAGCGCGGTGCGGCAGGCGGCACCTCCCCACGGTGCCAGCCGCGGAGCGCCGCCCGTGTGCCGAATTGGTGCGGAAAGCGCGCAACCGAACGGCGGCCAAGTTGCTGTCAGCAACTTTCTCCCCCCAACGCCGCAACGGTGCGGTTCCAGCCGAGATAGTTGCTGAGAGCAACTATCTCCCCTCGGCCACGTTCGGGTGACCCGTGCGTCAGTAGCCGCTGAACTTGTCGGCGAGCACGCGGTCTTCCGCGACTCCGGTCTCGTGCAGCGCGGCCACGACCGCCTCTGTCATCGCGGGCGGGCCGGCGACGAGAAAGCGCTGCTTCTCGAGGTCTCCCACGACGTCACGCAGCATGGCAGCGTCGACCCGCCGGTTCTCCCCGTCCCACGCGGGGTCGTCCGTCATCGTCAGGACGATGCGCAGGCCCTCGATCCGGCGCGCCAGCTCCTCCAGCTCGTCAAGGAACGCAGCCGACTCCGGGTCGCGATTCGAGTAGACGAGGGTGACACGATACGGCAGTTCCTCGTCGGCGATGTACCGCAGCATCGAGCGAAACACGGTGATCCCGATCCCGCCGGCGACGAAGACGTAATGGGCGCTCACGTCCTCCGGCAGCAAGAACGAGCCTTCCGGCTCCTCGACCTCGACCTCGTCGCCAACCTCGAGCTCGGCGAGCGTGCGCTTGAAGGCTGAATCGCGGAGCCGCGTAGCGAGACCGACGACGCCGGGCTCGGTCGGCGAGGTGACGAGCGAGATGTGGCGGCGAAGGCCCTTCTCGTCCTGATGGCCGCGATCGGGCAGCTCGACCCAGAAGTAGCTGCCGGGACGGTAGTCGGGATAGTCAGCCACCGCGAAGAGCGCCAGGAGTGTCCCCTTCGCCACCTCGCGCGTCTCGGCGACGGTCGCTCGCACAAGCGGCAGCTTACTCGGGCAGCGCGTCCTCCCGTGGAGCCCTCAGCAGCTGGAGTCCGAGCAGCGCGAGCGCGAGGGCCAGCACGAGCGTCCGCGACGGCATCGGCACGATCGAGATCGCTCCACCCGCGATCAAGAGCACAGCGGCCCAGCGCGGGAACACCCTTGTACGGAGCGTTGCCACACCGAATGCAACCCAGCCGGCCGCGAGCGCCGCATACGAGATCAGGAAGCCGACGAGGGCGATCCCGCTGCTCTCGTTCACGAGCTCGGGGGCTGCATCGGCGAAGTACGGGACAACGAAGACGTATGTCCACTGCGCTCCGACCGCGAGCACGGTGCCGACGAGGGCAGCGGCGAATGCCAGCGCGCCGAAACGGCCCATGCGATCCCGCTGTTGCAGCCAGAGCGCCACCAGAGCGAGCGGAAGCAGTGCGAGCGAACCGAGCGCGCGGGCCGCCGCAATGTAGAAGCCTGTGCTGCCCGCGGCCTCGCTGATCTTGCCGGATCCGACCGAGATGAGGAAGCCGACGAGCGCGCCGAACGCGAGCAGGAGCGAAGCGACGGCCGAGTAGGAACCGAGCCGGATCACAAGCGGCTGGGACATGGGGACTCTCCTGAGTCGTGGTGAACCGTTCGAACCGAGCCTAGAAGCCGGTGCTCGTGACCGCATCGTGCCCGCGGCGGATTTCGTCTCCGCCGCGCGGAGGACTCTTCTAGCCGCGACCGGCCACGTTCAGCTGGTTCTCGGCGTGCCTGATCCGCTGCTCGAGCTGCCACCGATCCGCGTTCGACTCTCCCGCGTCGACGCGCTCCAGCTCGGCCTTCGCCGTCTCAAGCTGCTCGCGCGCGCGGGCGTCGTCGATGTGCTTCACGTCGACGGCATCGTCGACGAGCGCGATCGCGCGGTCGAGCTCGACCTTGAAGAAGCCGGGACCGGTGGCGAGCTCGAGCACCTCGTCGTTCCCGAGATGCACGCGCGTGGAGCCCGCCTTCAGCGAGGCGACGAGCGGCGCGTGCCGCGCGAGAATGCCGATCTCCCCCGCACCGCCGGGAACGATCAGCATCTCCGCCTCGCCGCGGAAGGCATCGCCCTCCGGGGTGACGACTGCGACGTCGAACTTCGGGTGCGCGTCGGCCACGGAGCTCGCCTAGGCGGCCGCGGTCGCGGCCGCGCCGGCCTTCTCGACGGCCTGCTCGATCGTGCCCACCATGTAGAACGCCGACTCAGGCAGCTCGTCGTGCTTGCCCTCGATGATCTCGCGGAAGCCCTTGATCGTGTCCTCCAGCTTCACGTACTGGCCGGGCGTGCCGGTGAACTGCTCGGCGACGAAGTTCGGCTGCGAGAGGAACCGCTCCACCTTGCGGGCGCGCGTGACGACGAGCTTGTCCTCGTCCGTGAGCTCGTCCATGCCGAGGATGGCGATGATGTCCTGGAGATCCTTGTAGCGCTGCAGGATCTGCTGCACCCCGGTCGCGACTGCGTAGTGCTCCTCCGAGACGACACCGGGACTGAGCGCGCGGGAGACGGAATCGAGGGGGTCGACTGCGGGATAGATCCCCTTCTCCACGATCGCACGCGAGAGCACCGTTGTCGCGTCGAGGTGGGCGAACGTGTTTGCCGGCGCCGGGTCGGTGAGATCGTCGGCGGGAACGTAGATTGCCTGCACCGAGGTCACCGAGCCCTGCCGGGTCGAGGTGATCCGCTCCTGCAGCTGCCCCATCTCGGTCGCGAGCGTCGGTTGGTAGCCGACGGCGCTCGGCATGCGCCCGAGCAGGGCTGAGACCTCCGAGCCGGCCTGGACGAAGCGGAAGATGTTGTCGATGAAGAGCAGGGTGTCCTGACCCTGGTCGCGGAAGTACTCGGCCATCGTGAGCCCGGAGAGACCCACGCGCAGACGCGCGCCCGGCGGCTCGTTCATCTGCCCGTAGACGAGCGCGACCTTGTCGATCACCTCCGACTCGGTCATCTCCAGGAAGAGGTCGTTCCCCTCGCGGGTCCGCTCGCCGACACCTGCGAAGACCGAGACGCCGCCGTGCTGCTGGGCGACGTTGTGGATCAACTCCTGGATCAGCACCGTCTTGCCCGTGCCGGCCCCGCCGAAGAGGCCGACCTTGCCGCCCTTGACGTAGGGCGCGATCAAGTCGACGACCTTCAGGCCCGTCTCGAAGATCTCGACGCTCGGGGAGAGGTCGCGGAACGCGGGCGGATCGCGGTGGATCGACCAGCGCTCCACCTCAGGGCCGGCCGGGGGCTTGTTGTCGACGGGCTCGCCGATCACGTTCCAGATCCGTCCGAGGGTCGCGTCGCCGACGGGCACGGTGATCGGGCCGCCGGTGTCGGTCGCATCCGTGCCGCGCGACAGACCGTCGGTCGTGTCCATCGCGACCGCGCGGACGCGATCGTCACCGAGATGCTGCTGCACCTCCGCGATCAGCGTCCGGCTTCCCCCCTCCCCGTCGTCTCCGCTGGGGACCTCGATCGCAAGAGCGTTGTAGATCGCCGGCAGCTGGCCCGGAAAGACGGCGTCGATGACGACCCCCTTGATCTCGACGATCTTGCCGACCGTGCCGTTCTGCGCGTGCTCGGACATGTCACTCCCCGGAAGGTGCTTTCGTGTCAGGACAGGCGGCGCGAAGACGGCCGCAAAAGCACGGCCAGTCTAGCGGAGCGGCTCTTGCGGCGGCTGCAGAAAGCGGCTGTCAGAGGGGCCGGCGGACGCCCTGCCGGCCCGGCCGAAGCCGAGCAAGCGCACCGCTGCCTTGAGCGCGGAGAATCTGGTCGACCTCACCCTCGGCGTCGTTCGAGAAGTTCGTCACACGCGGAAACTGGAGCGGCTCGCGCTCGTTCACCGGCAGCGGGGAGCGGGAAGCGACGCCGATCGCCATCAGCGCGACGGCCGCGACGGCTCCGAGTGCGCGGATCCGCGCATAGCCGGTCCGGCGGCGCCACCACACCATCGAGATCGGATGCGAGAGCGGGGTGAGGCGCTCCCGCGTCAGGGCCTCGGCGACCGCGGCCACGTCGGCGGCAAAGGCCTCGCAGGTCTGACACCGCGCGAGGTGCGCGCCGAGGAGCTTGCGCTCGATCTCCGAGAGCTCGCCGTCGGGCGCAAGCGCGGCCCACGCGCGGGCGCGGTCGCAGAGAACTCCCCGGGGTCGTTCCATCATGCTCATTCTGACGAGAGGTATCGGCAGGAAGTTAGAGGGAGTGAACAACGCCGAGCACCGACCGGAGCGTGGCTACGATGTTGCCGTGTCGCGGCTCGTAGCTCTCCTCACCCTTTCCATCGTCCTCTTCGCCGGCTGTGGCGGCGATGCGTCCCGGGAGGAATTCCAGCAGGACGTCGTCGACGCCCGCGATCGTGTCGACGCGGGCCTCCAGCAGGTCACGACGGCGACCTCGTTCGATGATCTGCTCGACCGCCTCGAGATCGCAGCGGTCGAGACGAGGAAGGCTGCGACGGAGATGAAGGAGGCCGATGCTCCGAGCTCGCTGAAGGACGACAAGCGGGCATTCGAGAGCTCACTCCGGACTCTGTCGGAGGAGATCCTCGAGACGGTGGAGACACTTGATGCCGGCTTCACCCACACGGCCCCGATCGCCCGCGGCATCAGCTTCGAGAGCTGGAACGCGGTCCAGAGCGAGCTTGCGAGCCTCCGCAAGGCAGGGATCGAGGTTCAGCCGCTCGCACGGCACGGAAACCCGCCCAGCGGCTGAGAGAGGTCAGCCGACCGGCTGCGCAGGTGCCGAGTCCGGCGCCAGCTCGAGCGGCTTCAGCACCTCGGCGAAGTGGCACGCAGCCCGATGCTCGGAGGAGGTACCGTGCGGCTCGAGCGGCGGCTCTTGCTCGGCGCAGATCGGCTGTGCCTTCCAGCAGCGCGTCCTGAAGCGGCATCCCGACGGAGGGTTCGCCGGACTCGGGACGTCGCCCTCGAGCACGATCCGGCTGCGCTTGCCGCGCTGGTTCGGGCTCTCGATCGGCACCGCGGAGAGGAGCGCCTGCGTGTAGGGGTGCATCGGGGTTCGATAGATCTCCTCACGACCGCCGATCTCGACGACCTTGCCGAGATACATGACCGCGATTCGGTCGGACACATGCCTGACGACGGAGAGGTCGTGCGCGATGAACAGGTACGTGAGGCCGAAGTCCTTCTGGAGGGCTTCGAGCAGATTGACCACCTGGGCCTGGATCGAGACGTCGAGCGCGGAGACGGGCTCGTCAAGCACGATCATGGCGGGGTTGAGGGCCAGGGCGCGGGCGACGCCGATGCGCTGACGCTGACCGCCGGAGAACTCGTGCGGGAAGCGGTTCGCGTGCTCCGGGCTGAGGCCGACCGTCCGGAGGAGCTCCTCGACGCGCTGGCGACCGTTCTGGCCCCGGAACTGGCCGTGGATCCGCAGGGGCTCCCCCACGATCTCGCGCACCGTCATCCGTGGATTCAGTGAGGCGTACGGATCCTGGAAAACGATCTGCACCTCGCGGCGGATCGGGCGCATCTCCCGGCGGCCGTAGGTCGTGATGTCCTTCCCGTCGAAGATGATCCGGCCGGACGTCGGCTCGAGCAGCTTCATCACGGTCCGGCCGAGCGTGGTCTTGCCGCAGCCGGACTCCCCCACGACCCCGAGCGTCTCGCCCCGCTTGACCGCGAAGTCGACACCGTCCACGGCGCGCACCTGACCCACGGTGTGCTTCAGGAGCCCCGCCTTGATCGGGAAGTGCTTGACGAGCCCTTCGACCCTGAGCAGCTCGTCGCCGGCGTCGGCCGCGGCCACCGACTCGGCCGACGTTGGCGCCTCTGCCTGCAGCTCGCTCACGCGGGATTCCCGGCGTTGGCGAGAGCGGTCGCCTGGGCGGCTGCGAGCTCCTCGGCGAAGTGGCAGCGAGAGAGGTGGTCGGCACCCTCGCCGAACGATCGCAGCGCGGGAAAGTCGGTCCGGCAGACGACGCGACCGTGCGAGAGCTCGCACCTCGGGTGGAAGGGGCACCCCGGCGGCAGGGAGACCAGGCTCGGCGGGTGCCCGGGGATCGGGTGCAGCCACTCCTGGTCGCCTTCGAGGCGTGCCAAGCTGTTCAGGAGCCCGAGCGTGTAGGGGTGTCGCGGCGAGTTGAAGATCGTGTAGACGTCGGAGAGCTCCACGACCTTGCCCGCGTACATGACCACGACGCGATCCGCGAGCTCGGCGATCAGGCCGAGGTCGTGCGTGATCAGGATGATCGCCGCGTGCGTCTCCTCGCGGGCGGCCTTCAGCACCTCCACGATCTGCGCCTGGATCGTGACGTCCAGTGCGGTCGTCGGCTCGTCGGCGATGAGGACGCTCGGGTCGTTCGCGATTGCCATCGCGATCATCGCCCGCTGCCGCATCCCGCCGGAGAACTCATGCGGGTACTGGTCGATTCGGCGCTCGGCGTACGGTACGCCGACCAGCTCGAGGAGGTGGATCACGCGCTTTCGGGCGGCAGCGTCGTCGCTGTCCGGATTGTGCACCTTTACGGCTTCCCCGATCTGGTTGCCGATCGTCAGCACCGGGTTCAGCGACGTCATCGGGTCCTGGAAGATCATGGCCATCTCACCGCCGCGGATCTTCCGCAGTTCCCGCTGAGGCAACTTCAGGAGGTCGCGGCCCTTGTAGACCGCCTCGCCCTTGACGATTCGCCCCTGCGGAATCAGCCCTAGGACGGACATGACCGACACGCTCTTGCCGGAGCCGGACTCGCCGACCACGCCGAGCACCTCGCCAGGGTGAAGGTCGTACGTGACGTCCGTCACCGCCTTGACGATCCCGTCCTCTGTGCTGAACTCGACCGTCAGATCCTTGATGGAGAGGATCGGCTCAGGCACGGACCCTCCGCTGCGTCGGATCGAGCGCATCACGGAGACCGTCGCCGACGAAGTTGATCGCGAGCGCGATCACGACGATCGTGAGCCCGGGGAAGGTCACGAGCCACCAGGTCCTCAGACCCTCGGCCTGCCCTTGAGAGATCAGGCTGCCCAGCGCCGGGTTGGGCGGCTGGATGCCGAAGCCGAGGAACGACAGCGCCGCCTCGACCAGGATTGCCCCGGCAATGACGAGCGTCATGTTGACGATGATCGGCCCGAGCGAGTTCGGCAGCATGTGTCGCACGATGATCCGGGCGTCGCTCGCGCCGCTCGCCTTCGCGGCCTCGACGTACTCCTTCTCACGCAGCGAGAGGAAGGTGCCGCGGACGAGACGCGCGAGCGCCGTCCAGAAGAGGGCCGCGAGAATCAAGCCGACCTTGAGCGGGTCGCCCTGGCCGAGGAATGCGGATGCCGTCAGCAAGACCGCGAGGCCGGGCAGCGTCAGAATGAGATCGGTGAAACGCATCAGCAGGTTGTCGACGACACCGCCGTAGTAGCCGGCGATGGCGCCGACGGCCGTCCCGATCGCCGTCGAGAGGAGGGCCACGAAGAACGCGACCCAGAGCGACGTGCGCAGACCGAAGATGACGCGGCTCAGATAGTCGCGACCGAGATTGTCGGTGCCGAACAGGTGCTTTCCCTCCAGCTGCGGCGGCCGATTGAGGCTCTCCTGGATGAGGTTCGGATTCTCGAGCAGTGCTTCCGCATCCGTGAACGGGATGTATTCGAACCCGTAGGGCGCCACGCGCTCGGCAAAGAGGGCAACGAGGCCGATGAGCACCAGGACGATCAGGCTGAGGACCGCCAGCTTGTGGCGGAAGAAGCGGATGCGGGCGTAGGCCCACTGGCTGCGTGCCTTCGGCGCAACCCCGGCCTCATAGGCGACCGCGAGCTCAGTGTCCGAGGTGGCAAGCTCCGGCCTCCCAAGCGGCCCCTCGGGCTCGTTCGCGACCGCCACGGCTCCCGCATACCCGTGTGCGCCGGCGGGGCGCGCAACGTTCGCCGAGTCGAGGCTGACCTCGTTCTGGTCCTGGTCCTGCGCGCGTTGATCAGACCGCGGCTGCCGCTCAGTCATAGCGCACGCGCGGATCGAGAATGCCATATGCGATGTCGGCGATCAGGTTGAAGATGATGATCATCACCGCCGTGATCATCAACCAGGCCATCACCGGATAGGGGTCGTTGGTGAGCAGCGCGTTCACGAAGTAGAGGCCCATTCCATCCAGGGAGAACACCGTCTCCGTGACCACCGCCCCGCCGAGCAGCGCGCCGAAGTTGAGGGCGACGAGCGTGACGAGCGGGATGAGCGCATTCCGGAACGCATGCTTCATCGTCACCCGGCGCTCGGCCACGCCCTTCGCGCGCGCCGTGCGGACGTAGTCCGAGTTGATGACCTCGAGCATCGCCGCGCGCATATAGCGCGTATAGACGGCCAGGTTGACGACCATCAGCACGAGAACGGGCAGCACGAGGTGATGCGCTCGGTCGATCCAGAACTCGAGACCCGACCCAGGGTCGACAGCGCTCAGGCTGGCGATCGGGAAGAGCTGGTTCCCCGTCCTCTCCAGGATCTGGACCACCCCCACCTGAAGCATGAGCGCGAGCCAGAAGACAGGCGTCGCAAGCCCGAGGAAGCTGAACGTGGTCATCGAGTAGTCGAAGGCGGAGTACTGCCGCAGGGCGGAGTAGACCCCGATGCTCACCCCGAGCAGGATCGCCAGGAGCTCGGCCACGAGCACGAGCTGCAGCGTGTTCTTCATCACCCGCCACAGGTCAGGAAGGATCGGCCGGTTGTCCAGCAGCGTGGTGCCGAACTTGTTCGTGACCGCGTCCTTGACCCAGTAGTAGTAGCGCTCGTGGATCGGGGCGTCGATGTGCTTACGCTCGCGGATGTTCTGGACCGTGATCTCGGAAACGTTGGGAGAGATCGCGAGAGCCGCGAGCGGATCGCCTGACTTGGTCACGAAGACGAAGACGAGCATGCTCGCCAGGACGAGCACGACGACGCTGTAGAGCAGTCTGCGGATGACGTAAGTCAGCATGGGGGTGCTCTCCGGATCCTAAGTGAAGCGTCCCGCCCCCGCCTAGCAGGCGGGGGCGGGACACGTGCGTTTGGTCGTGCCGCGTTAGCGGCGGAACGCCGTTGCTACGAGGAGGTCGTCCACTGGGTCACGTTCCAGGGGCTGCCTTCCTGGGTCGGGTTCACCCCAGGTCCCTTCAGACCCGCACGCCGGATGACGAACAGCGGCCGTGCGAACATCGGGATCGACGGGATGTCCCTGACCATGTACTTCGCCTCGGCGGCGTTCAGCATACTCGCCCGCTCGGCGGAGTCGAGGGTCACCGAGACCTTCTCGAGCACCTTCGTGAGCGCGCGGTTGCAGTAGGTACCGTCGTTCTGGTCGCCACCGCAGCCGTAGATGTCCTTGATCGTGATCGGCGAGTCGGGCGAGCCGACCCACGCGAACAGCATCAGGTCCCAGTCACGCGACGGGAGCGTGGTGCCGAACATCGTGCCCGCGGTCTGGAACCGCGCCACGAGCTCGATGCCGACAGACTTCAGCTGCCGCTGGATGATCTCGTACGTCAGGGCGCGGAGCTGGTTGCCCGTCGTCGTGAAGAACCGGAACGACAGCTTGCCGACACCCGGGCAGGAGAAGATGTTCGTGTTCCCCGCGCTCGGCTTGTCGGGTCCGCCGGTGCAGCCCTTCGACTTCAGCAGCTTGATCACGAGCGCCTGGTTGAAGCCACGTGCCGCGAAGTTCTTCTTGTAGGGCGTCTCGAACGGCTTGAACATCAGGCTCTGCAGCGCCGGCAGACCGGGCGAAATCGTGCTGTAGAGCGCGTCCGCGACCTGCGGGCGGTTCATGCCGGTGATCAGGGCTTCCCGGACGTATATCTGCTTCAGGGCCGGGTGACCCTTCTCGCCGAACTGGATGTCGATGTGCTCGTACGTGTAGCCGATCTTCCGGTCGACGACGAACTTGCTGTCCTTCAGGAAGTCGGCGATCTGGAGCTGCGGCTGCGGCTCCATCACGTCGCCCTCGCCGGCCTTCAGCGCCTGGAAGCGAGCGTTCGTGTCCAGGACGTAGCGGAAGACGAGCCGGTTCAGCTTCATCTGCGGGCCGGCCTTGAACCTCGTGTTCTTCCGGACCTCGATCTGCTGGCCCTTGACGAACTTGTCGAAGAGCCACGGGCCGCTCGAGACCGGGATCGAGGTCAGGAACATCTCGTTCATGTTCTTGCCCGCGATGATGTGTGCCGGGTACGGACCACCGGAGACAAGCGACTCCCAGGCCGCGTACTGCTTCTTGAAGACGACCGTCACGGTCTTGCCGGTGCCCTTGACGCTCTTGATGTCCTCAAAGCCCGTACGGCTGATGACGTTGAACGCCGGGTTGATGAAGACCTTCCACGTCGCGATGAAGTCCTTCCCGGTGACGGGCTTCCCGTCGCTCCACACGGCGCTCTGTTTGTACTTGAACTGCACCGTGAGCGGACTCTTCTTGACGAGCTTCGGCTTGCCTTCGCAGAGCGCAGGCACGAAGTCCGCCTTGTCGTTGCGAATCTGGCAGCCGTACCAGATGTTGTTCAGCACGAGGCTCGTGGCGTACAGGTTGTTCCCGACCCACGGGCCCTGCAGGTTCGGCGGCTCCTGGTCGTGGATGAAGACCACGGTGGCCCCCTGCTCTGTGCTGGCAGTCGCGCCGGGGCCGACGACGAGGCTCGCCACCAGCGCGAGCAGAGCCACCAGCCAAATCGAGCGTTTACGCATGTGCTTCCCTCCGTAGTGAGATGCCCTGCTGCTCCTCCTCACGGCTGCGAGTCAGGAACCCGAACGCGAAGCCCACCGGCCGCGGATCGGTTCCTCCCGATGTCTCATTCGCCATGGTCAAGGTGCAGGATCATAGGGCTGTGACGTCAACGAGTCGATTTGGTTAGGAGGCACATGAAGATTCCGAGAAGGGTGCCGGGCGGGGAGCCCCGGCCGGAGCCAGACGACTTCGTCGCCTCCGAGGACACGGCCCGTCTGGCGGAGCAGGCGGCCGCGGTGCTCGACGGCGTCACCGGTGTCGACTGGTACCGCGAGCAGGGGTCAGCGGTCGATCGCGCCGCCTTGACTCTGTGCCGCCTGCGGCGGGCGAGGGCCGGTCTCAGGGGCGGCCCCGAGCACGGCGACGAAGCTGTCCGAGCGGCACTCGCCGCTGCGAGTCCCGAGGCAGTTGTCTGGCTCGCGAGCCGCGCGATCTCCTACCTGGACGAGACCGGCTTTCCCGAGGCCGTCGAGCCCTGGTTCCCGGAGGAACGCGTTAGCTAGACGTCCCTCCGCCAGAGGAGGTAGGCGAGCGGGAGGAAGACCGCGCCCGCGAGGTAGGGAGCAAGCGCGAGCCGGTTCCGCCGCTCACCCTGCGGCTCGAGCTCGCCCTCGCCGAGGAGCTCCCGCGCGGTCGCGATCGCTTCGTCGACCTCACCCTCACCGAAGACCTCGCCCCCGACAGCCGCCGCTGTGGTCTCGAGGATCGACCGCGCCTGCGGGTCGGGGCTGTACTGCGGCTCGATCTGCCCACCGACGTAGACCCGCTCGTCGCTCCGCCACACGTGCACGAAGACGCTGGCGAGGGCCGGCGGCCGGCGGAACGCGTTCCCGAGCTTCGCGCCCGCAACCGGAACGCTCTCGCCGTCGGTGAGTACGATCAGCAGCCGACTGCGGGCCCTCGGCGAGAAGAACCGCCGGTTGACGACCGCCTCGAGCGCCTCCAACCTCGTCGCGGTGGTGACGAAGTGTCCCTGCGGTGGAGGCTTGTCGATGCCGATCGAGCGCCCCAGTGTGGCCACGAAGACGTCGTCGTCGGCACTCGGGAAGAGATGCGGCAGCACGCGATCGGTGAGGGTGGCGATCCCGACCGGCACGTCCGCGAGCCCGTCCCGGAAACGGAGCGCCGCCCTCCGAGCGCGGTGGTAGCGGATTGCCGCGTCCGGGCTCTCGCGCGCCAGCATCGAGCGCGAGGTGTCGAGAACGACGAACGCCTCCGCGTCGGAGCGCAGCTTCCGCGTCGTCTGCCACTCGAGCCGCGGTTGCGCCGCCGCGAGACCCAGCAGCACGCCGCAGACGACGAGCGCCGCCACGGTTGCGTGCCGCGAGAGCCGCGATGGTTCGGGCAACCCCACCTCCCGGCGGATGCCCGCAGCCCTTCTGCGCACGAGCCGCAGTGCCAGGAGGGGAACCACGACCCCGAGCGCGAGGAGCACGCCGAGCGGAGTCAGCAGCGAGAGGCTCACACCCGTTCCTCAGTAGCCGCTGCCGGGCGCTCCGGCACCTGCGCCCCGGGCGCCGCGGCCGCCGGGAGCAGGGTTTCGCCCGGCCGCTGCCTCGGTGGGCAAGAGCCCCTGCCCTTTGAGGAGGATTACCTGGAGGTTGTACTTCGCCTCGTCGTTGCCGGGGTCGAGCGCGATCGCCCGCTCGAAGCTCGCGATCGCATTCAGGAGCAGCTCAGAGCGATCCTGGAAGTCGCCGCCGGATGGGCTGGAGTTGAACGCGACCATGTTGAGCACGCCCAGCAGATTGGCGGCGCGCGAGCGGCGGACCTCCTCGAGGTCGTACACGACGATCGACTCGAGCCGCTGGGCCGCCTCTGTGCGGCGCACCGCGAGGTTCGGGTCGGACACCGTCGGGTCGTCGAGCTCGCTCTCGCGGAGCGCGACGAGCGCGAGCCGGAAGGCGAGGTCGTCCTCGACTCCGAGCAGCGTCCGGCCCGCGTCGAGCGGAGCAACCGTCCCGGGACGCCAGAGTACGTCGCGCGCGTCGACGCGATAGCGGACGTCGTCGGTGGCAAGACTGGAGCGCCAGCGGTCGACGTCCACCGCCAGCAGGGCGAGAAACACTGCGGCTGCGAAGGCCGCGATCGCGGCGAGGAGCAGGAGTTCCCGTCTGAGCAGGATCCGCGTCATGCGGTCCTTCCGGACCGCAGCAGCGAGGGCAGAGCGAGCCGGCCCGCGTACCGCTCGTGCCCGGCGAGAGCGAGCAGGAAGAGCGCACCGAGCAGAAGCAGCGGCTGCGGCAACGGCCGACGAGCGGCTGCGGGCGGCTCGGCGGGTCGGTTCGGGCGCTCGCTCAGCGGCGTGAACGCGTCGGGACCGAGGATCCCGCCGAACAAGGCGCGCGCATCGCTGGAAGGACCCAGCGCCAGCAGGCGAACGGGAATGGCGGCCTCGGTGATGCCCTGCAGCACGCGCGCCGTCGCCGGCACGTCGTCCGGGGCCGTCTCGAGGTCGCTGATCAGGAGGATCGAGCGGTTATTGACCTTGTCGTTCTCCAACATGTCCTGCGCCAGCTGCAGAGCTGCCGAGATCTTCGTGCCCGAACGAAAGGCGTCCGACCAGGGCGTCACGACGTCGCCGCGGCTCGTGGGGGTGAGCAAGCGGATCAGCGGCTTCAGCTCGGCGGGCGGCGTTCCCGGCGGCAGCAGCTCGTAGGGGACGTCAGAAAAGATGACGAGGCCGATCGGCGCATCCGCCTCGACCAGTCGCCGGAGCGTGTCGCGGATGAGGCCGGAGTGATCGTCGACGATCGAGAGCGAGAGGTCGAGCACGACCACGCCGGTGGTGCCGGTCGGCAGCAGCCCGCGGTCCCGCGGGTCGAGGCCGCGTGCGGTAATGACCGCCGCAACGAGCAACGCGACCGCGCCGGCGGCAAGCGCTCCGCGCACGAACGCAGTCCTGCGCGCCGGCCCACGCAGCGAGCGCGCGTCGCTGCTGTCGATTGCACGCAGGCGTCGACTAGGCGCGGCGAACACGCGCCTCCTCCGCGGCCGCGACCGCCGCGGCTTCGGCTTCGAGGCGCCGCCGTTCCGCCTCGAGCGTCCGCAGCTCCTCCTCGAGCTTGGTGCGCACCCTGACGGCAAGACCCTTGGTCGCCTCGGGCGGAGGCGCGGTGGGCGACCAGGCCAGCTCCCGAGCAGCGGGCGCGAGGCCGTCCTCGTCGCCGCGTTGCGCAAGCACCTCGGCCACGAGCTCGAGCGACCGTCGCTGATCGGCCGCGCCGTTCGCCCGCGCAGCATCCTCGAGCAGCTCGAGGGCCTGCTCGAGCGGGGTGAGCAGGAACTCGGGCTCGGCGGGGGCCGCGGGTACGGGCGCGGGCTGCTTGCGCGGCCAGCCGAACCAGGTGAGAGCGACGCCGGTGAGCGCGAGGACGAGCGCCGCGACAGACAGCAGCGAGATCAAGAGACGCGGGGCGGCGCGATAGGAGGGCTTCGGCACGGACGCGATGTCGGCCCGCCACGGGCTGCCGGCCACCGCGAGATCGCCCGGACCGATGCGCGTGTTGACGATGAGCCGCGGCCAGAACACCTCGACCGTCTCTTGCTTCTGCCTGCCGTCGTGACGATCCGTGAACGAGACCGTGGCGGGATCGAACTCGAACGGACGCAGGTCCCGCTCCGGCGGGCAGTTCTGCTTCAGGCAGCGGAGCACGTACGCGACCTGCAGATACGTCGTGCTGCCGGCGTCCGAACGCTCGATCCGGCTGGGCTCGACGCGACGCCACTCCTTGAAGCTGGCCCGCACCTTCACTGAGTCGGGGTCGACGCGGCGCCGGTCGAGTGTGACGTCCACGTGTGCCCGCACCGTGTCGCCGAAAAGGACGATGCGGGGGGCGAGCGTGCCCTCGGCTTGGAGCCGTCGGGGGATCGGATCCTCCGAACCCGGCTCGCCGCCAAGGAGAAGGAAGGCCAGCGCCGCAGCGATCGTGGCCGCCGCGGCCGCCGCGACCAGCAACGCGAGACCTCGGTGGCTCATGTCATCCCCCCACGCCGCGCACGGCGTAGCTCCGTCCAGTCGAGGAACGACGCGAGCAGCTCCGTCGAATCGCTCGACGAGACGAGGATCGGATCGAGGTCGAGGAGCTCGAATTCGCTCAGGAGCGACGCGAGCCGGTCCTCGTTGGCTCGCCGCCGCGCGTCGGCCTCCTTCCTCGTCAGGCGGACGTGCCTCACGCGGCGGCTCCGAGGATCGCGCAACGGCACGGCGATTCCGCTCACATCGGGAAAGCTCTGCTCCCAGACCGGATCCTGGATCACGACCGGCACGACGTCCCAGAGGTGCTCTACCGCCGTCAACCAGGCGACGCGGGAGGGCGGGTCGAGGAAGTCCGAGAGCACGAACACGAAGCTGCCCGCGGACATGACCCGTCGATGCTCGAAGAGATGCTCGAGCGACCGCTCCACTCCGTTTGCCGGCCCCGTCCAGCCGGCCGTGTCGAGCCGTTCCTCGCGCACGCCGGCAAGCCGGCGCTCCCCGCGCGGGGGCAGCCAGTAGGGCTCACCGTCCGCGTAGTCGAGGTAGCCGGCGAAGCCACCGGCCTGCGAGGTGCTCGCCAGCACCAGCTCGAGCGTGCGGCGCATCGCAGCGGCCTTGTCGAGCCACGGCAACGGCGGTGAGTGGAACGCGAGGCCGGGGCTTCGATCGCAGACCAGGATGACACGCGGGCCCTCGTCCGCATATCGCTCGCGAACGACGAACTCGTCGGCCCCGCGCGCGGAGGAAAGCCGCGCCGACGAGGCCCAGTCGATCGAGCGCATGTCGTCCCCGGGACGGTAGGGCCGCGAGCCGGCGACCTCGGTGCCGCGCCCGCGCCGCACACTTCGCATGGTTCCGTGGGCGAGGCCCATCAGGCGGCGGCGCGGGACGAGCTGGAACGTCTGTCGGCCGCTCACATCCGCGCTGCGGACCGCTCGTGGTCGAACAGCGGATCCTCGTCAGAGCCCGGACGAGGAGCGAGCTCGAGGCACGCCTGCCGGAACTCGTCGATCGCCGCGAGCCAGCCGGATGCCCGAGCGCGGGCGACCAGGGCCGGGGTGAAGACGACACGGTGGACGAGCACGGGCACGAACAGGCGCTCGACGTCCTCCGGCACGACGTAGCCGCGCCCGTTCAGGAGCGCCCACGCCCGCGCGACCCGCTCGACCGCCAGGCTCCCGCGCACGGAGCTGCCGATCGAGACGACCTCGAGCTCGCGCGTCGCGCGCACGAGATCGACGATCCAGTTGTGCAGCACCTCGTCGACGTAGACGTGCTGCGCCGCATTGCGCAACTCCTGCACGTCCTCGAGCCCCACGACCGGCCGCAGGTGCGCGAGCGGATGGCCGAAGCGCTGCTCCTCCAGAATGCGACGCTCCTCGATCACGCCCGGGTACCCGAGCGCGGTGCGCAGGAGGAAGCGGTCGAGCTGCGCCTCGGGCAGCGGGAAGGTGCCCTCGTACTCGATCGGGTTCTCCGTCGCGAGGAGGAAGAACGGGCTCGGCAGCTCGAGCGTCGCGCCGTCGACGGTGACCTGACCCTCCGCCATCGCCTCCAGCAGTGCCGACTGGGTCTTGGGGGTGGCGCGATTGATCTCGTCGACGAGCAGCACGTTCGTGAAGATCGGCCCGGGCCGGAACTCGAAGTCACGTGTCTTCTGGTCGAAGATGGAGAGGCCGGTGACGTCGGTCGGCTGCAGGTCCGGCGTGCACTGGATGCGCGAGGTCGTGACACCCTCGATGCTGCCGGCGATCGCTCGGGCGAGAACCGTTTTCGCGGTACCGGGCACGTCTTCGAGCAGCACGTGCCCGCCGCACATGAGCGCGGCCACGACGAGCTTGACCTCCTCGCGCTTGCCGTAGACGACCGTCTCGATGTTGTCGAGCAGTCGTGAGGCCACGTCGATGGCGCGCGAGAACCGCTCCTGCCCCCGGCCGTCGTCGGCCCGCTCGACTCCCAGCGGCTCCATGGCGCCCGATCCTAGTTGGATCGTCGTCGACCGGTGTTAAGCGCCGGTTGAGCCTACGACAAGGCCTCGGCGCCGCCCACGACCTCCAGGATCTCCTGGGTGATCTCGGCCTGGCGGGCCCGGTTCATCTGCAGCGTCAGCGTGTCAATCAGCTCGCCCGCGTTCTTCGACGCGTTGCGCATCGCAGTCATCCGCGCGCCCTGCTCCGACGCGGCCGACTCGAGCAGCGCGCGGTAGACCTGCGTCTCGACGTAGACCGGCAGCAGCCGCTCCAGGATCTCCTCGGGCTCGGGCTCGAAGATGAAGTCGCCGCGCATCGCGTCATCGCGGCGCTGCTCGTCGTCGGTCTCGAGGATGTCGGCCGAGACGGGCAGTACATCCTGCTCGGTCACCCGCTGCACGAGCGGTGAGACATAGGCGTTGTAGATCAGGATCACCCGGTCCACTTCGCCCTCGATGAACAGCTCGGCGACGCGGTGGGCGATGGCCTGGGCGTCCGCGTAGGCCGGCCGATCGGTGAAGCCGGTGAACTCCCCGGCCACCTCGTAGTGGCGGAAGGCAAACGTCGAGCGCCCCTTCTTGCCGACCGCCACGAAGCGGACGGCCGCCCCTTCTCCGCGGAGCTCCCGCTCGAGGGCGAAGGCCCGCCGGAGGATCTGCGCGTTGAAAGGCCCGGCCAAACCGCGGTCGCCCGTAAGCGGCACGATCGCCACCGTCTGCACCTGCTCTCGCTGCTGGAGCAGCGGCAGCCCTCGCACCGAGGAGCTCGAGCGGCCGACTCCCGCGATGAGCTCGCGCATCGTCTCGGCGTACGGCCGCATCGCCTCGATCCTCGCCTGCGCGCGGCGCAGGCGAGCCGAGGCGACGAGCTCCATCGCCTTCGTGATCTTGCGCGTGTTCTTGACCGAACGGACGCGCCGCTTGAGATCCTGGACCGAAGCCACGGTCTAGCGACCGTGACTTCGGTCTAGCAAGGTCAGAAACCTCATCCGACGAGCATCCCTTCTTCCTCGACGTTGAAGGACTTCTTGAACTTCTCGAGCTCCTCGTCGAGCTTCGCCGTGAGCTCGTCGCTCAGATCCTTCGTCTCCTCGATCGAGCCGTAGATCGTCTTCTCGGTCCGCAGGGACTCACGGAGCTCGTCCTGGAAGCGCGCCACCTGGGGCACCGGGATGTCGTCGAGGTGGCCGTTGATCCCGGCGTAGAGGGCGACGACCTGCTCCGCGTGCTGCCAGGGCTGATACTGCGGCTGGTTGAGGGTCGCGATCATCCGCTCGCCGCGGGCGAGCGTCGCCTGCGTCGCCTGATCGAGCTCGGAGCCGAACTGCGAGAACGCCTCGAGCTCGCGGTACTGGGAGAGGTCGAGCCGCAGTCGGCCGGCCACCTTCTTCATCGCCTTCGTCTGCGCCGAGGCGCCGACACGCGAGACCGAGACGCCGACGTTGATCGCGGGCCGAATCCCGGAGAAGAAGAGGTCGGATTCCAGATAGATCTGCCCGTCCGTGATCGAGATCACGTTCGTCGGGATGTACGCCGCCACATCGCCCGCCTGCGTCTCGATGATCGGGAGCGCGGTCAGCGAGCCGCCGCCCAGCTCGTCGTTCAGCTTGCAGGAACGCTCGAGCAGGCGCGAGTGGAGGTAGAAGACGTCACCGGGGAAGGCCTCCCGGCCCGGCGGACGGCGCAGCAGCAGCGAGAGCTGCCGGTAGGCGTCGGCGTGCTTCGACAGGTCGTCGTAGACGATCAGGGCGTGCTTGCCGTTGTAGAGGAAGTACTCGCCCATCGCGGCGCCGGCGAACGGCGCCATCCACTTGATCGGCGCCGCCTCGTGCGCCGCCGCGGAGACGATGATCGTGTAGTCCATGGCGCCCTCGTCCTTGAGGCGCTCGTACACCTGCGCGACGGTCGACCCCTTCTGGCCGATCGCGACGTAGATGCAGATCACGTCCGTGTCTCGCTGGTTGATGATCGCGTCGATCGCCACCGCGCTCTTGCCGGTCCCGCGGTCGCCGATGATCAGCTCGCGCTGGCCCCGGCCGACGTTCGTCATCGAGTCGATCGCCTTGACGCCCGTCTGCAGCGGCTCCTTGACCGGCTGGCGCTCGACGACGCCCGGCGCCTTGAACTCGAGCGGTCGGCGCTCGCTCGTCTCGATCGGCCCGGCGCCGTCGAGCGGGTTGCCGAGCGGGTCGACGACGCGCCCGAGCAGCGCGTCTCCCACGGGGACGCTGACGACGGAGCCGGTCCGGCGGACGGGCTCGCCCTCCTTGACCTCCTGCCACTCGCCGAAGAGCGCGACGCCGACGTTGTCCTCCTCGAGGTTGAAGGCGATGCCGACCACGCCGTGCTCGAACTCGAGCCGCTCGAGCACGATGCAGTTCTCGAGGCCGTGCACGCGGGCGATGCCGTCGCCGAGCTGGAGCACGGTGCCGACCTCGGACAGGTCGGTCTGGACGTCGTACTCCTCGATCCGGCTCTTCAGGATCGAGGTGATCTCTTCGGGCCTAAGCTTCACGTGTTCAGCTCCTTGTCACAAGCTGTTGGCGTAGACGATTGAGGCGGCCGCGAACGCTGGCGTCGACACGCAGCGAGCCCGCCTGGAGGACGACGCCGCCGATCAGCCCGGGGTCGACCTTGCGGGTCGCCTCGACCGACCGGCCGGATGCGGCCTCGATCTTCTTCAGGATGGATTCCGTCTCCTCGTCGCTCAGCTCGAACGCGGTGGTCAGCTCCACGGTGAGCCGCCGCTGCTCGGCCGCGACGAGCGCGTCGAGCTCGCGGTAGATCTCCTCGATCTCGGTCGCGCGGCCCTTCTCGGCCACGAGCAGGATGAAATTGTGCACGAGCTCGTCGGCGTCGCCGAGGATCTCGTCCAGCACCGAGGCCTTCGCCTGCGGGTCGAGCTCCGGGTTGGCAAGCAGGCTTCGCAGCTCGGGCACGCTTGCGACCGCAGCGGCGAAGTCCCCCAGCTCCTGATGGACGACGTCCAGCTTGTCCTGGCCCTGAGCGGCCTGGAAGAGCGCCCTGGCGTACATGCGTTGCGAGACCGCCACTACGAAACGCGCTCGCGCTCCAGCGCAGAGAAGTCGAGCTCACCGATCGCATCTTCGATCAATCTGCGGTGATCCTCGCGGTCGAGCACCTTGCCCGTAACCTTGGCGGTCGCGGCAAGCGTGAGATCCGCCACCTCGGCCCTGATCTGCTCGAGCGCGCGGGTCGTCTCCGCGTCGATCTGCTTGCGCGTCTCCACGAGCCGGCGCTGGCGGTCGACCTCGATCTCCTCCTTGGCCCGCTCACGCTGGGCGTCGGCCACCTTACGGGCCTCGGCGAGGATCTCACCGGCCTCGCCCTTCGCCTGGCCGATCAGCGCCCGATGCTCCTCGAGCAGCCTGCGGCCCTCCTCGCGTGCACGGTCGGCCTCCTCCACCGACTCTCGAATACGCTTGCGCCGCTCGTCGATCGTCGCCTGGATCGGGCCGAACGCGTAACGCTTGAGCACGAACAGCGTGACGCCGAACGACACGAGCGTCCAGATCATCAGGCCGGGAACGACGTCGATGAGGGGCGATGCGGCGACGGTCATCGGCTAGACGAGGACGAAGGCGAGCAGGCCGCCGAGCAGGCCGTAGAACACGAGCGCCTCGGTGAGGGCGAAGGCGAGCCACATGATGCCCTGGAGCTCGCCTCGCAGCTCGGGCTGACGCGCGACCGACTGGATCATCGAGCCGAAGATCTGGCCGAGGCCGATCCCGGCGCCGAGGGAGCCGAGGCCGACCCCGAGGGCAAACGCGATCGCCTTGGCGGCGTCGACGATCGCGGTGTGTTCCGCGGCAAGCAGCGAGGGAAACATGTGCGGCGTCCTCCTTAGTGTTTGGGCTCGATCGCAGAGCCGATGTAGATGGCGGAGAGGGTGGCGAAGATGAACGCCTGGATCGAGACCACGATGACGACCTCGAAGAGGTAGAAGAGGATCGCCACGGGCACCGAGACGACCGCGAGCGCGACCGACTCGAGCACGAACACGAGCCCGATCATAACGAGGATCAGCATGTGACCGGCGAGCATGTTCGCGTAGAGCCGGACCGAGAGCGACACGATCCGGACGAGCTGCGAGAGGATCTCGATCGGGACGATCAGCACGAGGGCGGGCTTCGGCGCCTCCGGGATGAGGCTCTTGAAGTACCGCAGCGGGCCGTTGAAGCGAACGCCCTCGACGTGCGTGAAGACGACCGTCATCACCGCGAGCGTCAGCGTGACCGACAGCGTCGAGGTCGCCGCGAAGATGGCGAGCGTCGGAAGCTCGATCCCGAACAGCTCGAAGCGCTCGTCGGAGAGCGGCAGCGGCACGAAGCCGAGCATGTTCACCGTCCAGATGAAGACGAATAGCGTGGCAACGTACGGGAACCAGCGCCCGATCGCCTTCGCCGGCAACCCCTGCTCGGCGATCTGCATCTGGGCGATCTCGTAGACCTGCTCGCCGAGCGCCTGCTTGCGCGTCGGCCCGCTGCCGCGCTTGACCCGCATCAGGCCGAGCCCGATCAGCATCGCCACGAGCGCCGAGAGCAGGATGTAGGCAACCGCCTTGTTGATCGAGAGGTCGAGCGGGCCGAGGTGGATCGGCACCCACTCCTTCAGCTCCCACTCGTGCGCCGGGTTGAACTCGCCCTTGGCCATGGCTCCAGCCGGGAACGCGAGCAGGAGCGTCCCCGCGAGGACGAGTAGGCGCCTCACCGGGCCGTGTTCCCCGCGAAGTAGACGAGCAGGCCGACCGCCAGCTCGAGCGTGTACGCGAGCGCGTAGACGAGTGCGGCCGCGAGGGCGAGTCGCGCATCCGAGGCGGCCACGGCGATGACGACGACCATCGCCGCGGCCGAGCGAAATGTCCTGCCGATGCCCACCACGCCTGAGGAGGCGAGGTTACCCGTCCCGAACTTCAGGCGCGCCAGTACGAGGGCGAGCGCGCCCGAGGCCGCCCAGAGCGCCGCGCCGATCGCCCAGCCGCGGAGCTCCCAGCCGGCGGCGAGGAAGACGGGAAGCGCGAGCGCGATCGCGGCCGCCCCGGCGACGAGCGGGATCGTCTGGTTCGGCAGGGGTCGCGGGGTGGCGAAGACGCCGGCCATCAGAGGGCGCGCCCGAAGCGCTTGAACGTCATGAAGACGCCGATCGGGAGGCCGAGGACGGCCCCGCCCACAAAGCCCCAGGCCGTCGAGCCGAACAGCCAGCCGAGTCCGGTCCCGAGCGCGATCACGGCTGAGGTCGTCCCGATCAGGACGGAGCCGGCGCCTGCGAGGCTGAAGTTCGACCGAGGCGACGACGGCTCCATCCGCGGCGGAGCATACCAAAGTCACGACCGACATTGTGACAGCTCAAAACCGCAAGTTTAGGTGCATCCACGCACACTTTGTACGCTCTCAAAGTGCAGCGGCGGCTCGATCGTCACCTTTTCCTCGAGCGGCCCGGCCCTTAGCAACAGACTGTTACTAGTAGCGTTCGGCGTGATCATCGCGGTAGTACGCACGAAAGCCGAAGAGGAGGAGCAGCAGCAACTGTGCGATCGCCAGCGCGATCAAGATCGCATAGCCGAACCACGCTGCCCAGCTCCCGACGCCGAAATGAGAGCAGCGGCCACCAGTACGCACTCCAGTCCGCACCCCCAAGCTCACCGCATGAGGATAGAAGCGCCACGAGGGGCTGCGAAGCGCGTGTCCTACCGCCGCGGCGGCACGCCCACGCCTGACAGATGCTCGACGAGCGCGTCGGGCGGGCGGGCGCGCAGCATGATGTCGAGCAGGACCTCGCCGGTTGTCGGGCCAATCGCTCTGCTCCTCGTCGCGTGCACGAGCACGCGCACCTGCTCGTAGCTCGGCTTCGTGAACCCGAACCGGAGCGCGAGATCGCCGAGCCGCCGATTCACCTCCGCAATCGGAAGCCGATCGTCATCGAGTCGCGCGAGCGCGGCGACGAGTCTCGGGTCGATTCGGGGCGCGGAGACGGGCATGAGCTGAGCATGCCGCTAAGAGTGCAACAGGAGTGCATCGTCCGCGTGCCGCTTCTGTGCCAAGTGACAGTCTGTCACTTGGCTGCTCATGCGCTCTTGCGCTCGCGCGCGGCCTGCTCCTGCCGCCGGATGCGTGGGTTCACGAGCTTGACGATCTCGAGCAGGTAGACGATCCAGACCGAGAAGGTCAGGGCAACCACGCCGATCGCGCCTGCCGCAACCGTCTCCCAGAGGTGCCACTCCCCGCCCTCCCGAAACGGAATGAACCGCGTGGCGAGCGCGGCAGCCGCGAGCGTCCCGCACCACGCCCACATCGTGAGCGCCGCCTGCCGTTGCGTGAAGCCGCGGCGAAGGAAGCGATGGTGCAGGTGCGCCTGGTCGGGGGCATAGACCTTCTCCCGGTTCTTCAGGCGGCGCGCGACCACGAAGGACGTGTCAAGGATCGGAACGGCAAGAACGAGCAGCGGGAAGAAGAGCGCCACCGTCGCAGCCGTCTTCAGGAGGCCCTGGATCGAGACCGCCGCGAGGATGAAACCGAGCAGCAGCGCTCCCGAGTCGCCCATGAAGATCCGCGCGGGATAGAAGTTGTGACGCAGAAAACCGACGCAGGCGCCGGCGATGATCGCCGAGAGGACGGCAGGGTCGGGCTTGCCGAGGGAGAGCGCGATCACGCAGAAGGTCGCAGCCGAGATCCCGCAGACGCCGGCGGCAAGGCCGTCGAGGCCGTCGAGGAAGTTGACCATGTTCATGATCGCGACGATCCAGACGACCGTCACCGGCATCCCCACCCACTCGGGCAGCTCGTGGATCCCGACGAACGGGAAGGTGAAGCGGTCGATCCAGACCCCGAACCAGATCGGAATCGCCGCGGCGACGACCTGGCCGAGGAGCTTTTGACCCGGCGGCAGGCGGCGGAAGTCGTCGATCGCGCCGACGGTCGTCGCCACCGCGGCGCCGAGCAGCACGCCTCGGGTCTCCCGGCCGAGGTCGAGGAAGGCGAGCGCGGGCACGAAGATCCCGAAGAAGATCGCGAGCCCGCCGAGCCGCGGCACCGGATTGAGGTTGAGCCGACGCTTCTCCGGCGCGTCGACGACGCCGAGCAGGCGCGCCATTCCGCCCACCGCGGGGGTGAGGAGGATCACCACGAGGAGCGCCACCGCCGCCCCGTAGAGCACTTCCGGGTTGTCGCGCAGCTCCTGGGGCATCTACCTGGTGCCGTACAGGCGATCGCCTGCGTCGCCGAGACCCGGGACGATGTACCCCTTGTCGTTCAGCTCGCGGTCGATCCCCGCGACGACGATCGCGACCTCCGGATGGTCACGGTGGATCCGCGCGATACCGACGGGAGTGGCGATCAGCGCGATCAGGCGCACCGAGCTCGCGCCGGCCGCCTTCACGAGCTCGACGGCGGCAGCGGTCGAGTTGCCGGTCGCGAGCATCGGGTCGAGCAGGATCACGTCCCGGTCGGCGATGTCGTTCGGCAGCTTCACGTAGTACTCGACGGGCTCGAGCGTCTCCTCGTTGCGGTAGAGGCCGATGAAGCCGACGCGCGCGACCGGAATCAGCGAGAGCACACCGTCGAGCATCCCCATGCCCGCGCGCAGGATCGGGCAGACCGCAACCTTCTTCCCGGAGATGCGCTGCGCCGTCATCGCCTCGAGCGGCGTCTCGATGTCCGCGTCCTCGGTCGCAAGATCCTTCGTGGCCTCGTAGGTGAGGAGGAGGGTCAGCTCGTTGACGAGTTGACGGAAGCGGTGGGTATCGGTGGAGGTGTCGCGGAGGAGGCCCAGCTTGTGCTGGACGAGCGGATGCTTGACCTCGATGACCGGCCCGCTGAGAACGGAACCGCTCACGACGCGTAGGAGGTGTGCCCGCGGAAGCCGGGATAGAGCGGCCGCTTCTCGCAGAGCGCCTCGGCGCGCTCCGCGAGCGCCGCCACGTCGGGAGAGGTGTCGAGGGCGGCGGCGATGATCCGGCCGACCTCGCGGAAATCCTCCTCGTCGAAGCCGCGCATCGTGGCGGCCGGAGTGCCGATGCGCACGCCCGAGGCCACTGTGGGCGGGCGCTCGTCGAAGGGAACGGTGTTCCTGTTCACCGTCAGCTTCACCTCGTCGAGCCGCTCCTCGGCATCCTTGCCAGTCCAATCCGTCCGGCGGAGATCGAGCTGGAGCAGGTGCGTGTCGGTGCCGCCGGTGAGCACATCCAGGCCGTTCGCCATCAGCTCCTCCGACAGCGCGTCCGCGTTGGCGCGCACCTGGGTCTGGTACTCGCGGAACGGCTCGGTCGCAGCGATCCGGAAGCAGGCGGCCTTGGCCGCGATCACGTGCTCGAGTGGCCCACCCTGCATCCCGGGGAAGACGGCGCGGTCGAGGGCCTGCGCGTGCTCCTCGCGGCAGAGGACAAAGCCCGAGCGGGGCCCGGCGAGCGTCTTGTGCGTGGTCGAGGTGACGATGTCGCAGTGCTCGACGGGGTTCGGGTGCAGCCCCGCCGCCACGAGTCCGGAGAAGTGGGCCATATCGCACATCAGCAGAGACTCGACCTCGTCGGCGATCCTGCGAAACTCGCCGGTCTCCACCGTGCGCGGGTAGGCAGAGCCGCCGCAGACGATCAGCTTGGGCCGGTGCTCCTTTGCGAGCTCGAGAACCTCGTCGTAGTCGACGACGTTCGTCTCGCGTGAGACGCCGTAGTGGACGACACCGTAGAGCCGTCCGGAGAAATTGACCTTCAGCCCGTGGGTCAGGTGGCCGCCGTGGTCGAGTCGGAGCGCCAGGATCGTGTCACCCGGCTGGAGCAGCGCGAAGTACGCGGCCATGTTCGCCTGCGCGCCCGCGTGCGGCTGGACATTCGCGTGGTCGGCGCCGAAGAGCGACTTCGCCCTGTCGATCGCGAGCTGCTCGATCTCGTCGACAACCTCGCACCCGCCGTAGTAGCGCTTCCCGGGATACCCCTCCGCGTACTTGTTCGTGGGGACGGAGCCGACTGCCTCGAGCACGCTCGGCCAGGTGAAGTTCTCGGAGGCGATCAGCTCGATCTGGTTTCGCTGACGCTCGAGCTCGCGACCCAGGAGAACCGCGATCTCCGGATCGATCTCGGCGAGGCCCGCGGAGCGGAGGCGGTCGAGCGTGTCCTGAGCGACGGCCATGCGTGCTCCTTCCGAAGAGGTCGGCTCGATGCTAGACCACGGAGCCGAGGAGACGCAGCGCCTGCTCGGCGGGTACGACCCCCTCGCGCAGCACCCTCGCCTCCTCGCCGGTGCAGTCCACGACCGTCGACGGCCTACCCGCGAGGACCCCTCCCTCCACGACCGCATCCGCAGCCTCCTTCAGCTCCTCCGGCACCTCGTCGAGCCTGCTCGGATCTGGCTCACCCGGCAGGTTGGCGCTCGTCGCGACGTAGGCGCCGACGCCGGCGAGGACGTCGCGGCCGGGGCCCTCCAGCTCGGGGACGCGAATGCCGATCGCATCGGGTTTCGACCCCGTCAGCCAGCGGTAGCGGCGCGCCGGATTCGGAAGCACGAGCGTGTACGGCCCGGGGAGGAGCGCGCGCGCAATCGTGCCGCTGCGACCACGCAGCTCGGGGACACACTCGAAGAGCAGGTCGAGGTCGACCGCCACGAGGGCTGTCGGCTGGATCTCCTGGCGTCGCTTGGCGCGGTAGAGACGACGAACGGGCGCCTCGCGATATGGCGTCGCCACGAGCCCGTAGACGGTGTCGGTCGGAACGATTGCGAGCCTGCCTGCACGGATCGCCGCCACGGCCTCCGCGATCACCTTCTGCCCTCCACGACGCGGTCTCGGCCGACCAGATCGTCGGTCACACGCACACCCTCGTACCCGAGCTCGCCCAGGACCGACGCGATGCGCGCAGACTGTCCGGCTCCCACCTCGAGGACGAGCCATCCGCCGGGTCGCAGGGCTGCGCGAACTGCGGCGGCGATCGTCTCGAGCGCGCGCTCGCCGACCAGAGCCATGTGGGGCTCGTAGTCGCGTACGTCGGGCATCAGGCCCTCGAGGTCGGCGGGGTCGACGTAGGGCGGGTTCGAGACGACCAGGTCGTACGGGCCGCCCGGTAGCGCCACGTGGAAGTCGTGCTGAAAGAGCTCGATCTCGATCTCCGTGCGCGCTGCATTCTCCCGCGCGAGGTCGATGGCGTCGGCGGACGCGTCGATCGCTGTCACCTGCGCACCGGGATGCTCGTCGACGATCGCAAGGGCGATCGCGCCAGTGCCGGTGCCGACGTCGAGCACCCGCGGCCTCTCGGTCCCATCCAGCAGCTCGAGGCAGCGGCCGACGAGGACCTCGGTCTCCGGCCGAGGGATCAAGGCACGCCGGTCAACGGTGAGGGTGAGCCTCCGAAAGCCCCACTCTCCGAGCAGATAGGCCACGGGCTCGTGCTTCGTCCGCCGCGCGACCAGATCGCGGTACGCGTCCAGCTCGGCCTCGTTCAACGGGCGATCGAAGTCCGTGTAGAGCTCGATGCGCGATCGACCGAGAGCATGGGCAAGGAGCAGCTCCGCGTCGAGACGGGACGTCTCGGAGGTCTTCGCGAGGTGCTCGGTCGCCCGCCGCAGCACCTCGCCGGAGGTCAGCGGCACCTCAGGCAGCTGCGGTCTCGAGTGCCCGCCGACGGTCCTCGGCCTGCAGCGCCTCGGTGAAGTCGTCGAGTCCACCAGGGAGCACCTTCTCCAGGTTGATCGTCACCTTGACGCGGTGGTCGGTGACGCGGCTGTCCGGGTAGTTGTACGTGCGGATCTTCTCGGCGCGCTCGCCCGAGCCCACCTGGGACTTCCGTGTCGCCGAGAGCTCCGCCTGCTGCCGCTCGCGCTCCGCCTCGTACAGCCTGGCGCGAAGCACGCGCATCGCCTTCGTCTTGTTCTGGAGCTGTGACTTCTCGTCCTGCATCGCGACCACGATTCCTGTCGGCAGGTGCGTGATCCGCACGGCGGAGTCGGTGGTGTTGACGCTCTGTCCTCCCGGGCCGGTCGAGCGGTAGACGTCGATCTTGAGGTCGTTCTCATGCATCTCGACGTCGATCTCCTCGACCTCGGGCATGACCGCGACGGTCGCAGTGGAAGTGTGGATGCGGCCCTGCGACTCAGTCTCCGGCACACGCTGCACACGATGCGTGCCGCCCTCGTACTTGAAGACCGAGTAGGCGGCGTTCCCTTTCACGGCAAAGACGATCTCCTTGAAGCCGCCAGTCTCGCTCTCGTTCGCCGACAGGAGCTCCGTCTTGAAGCCGCGGCGCTCGGCGTAGCGCGTCAGCATCTTGTAGACGTCCCCAGCCCAGAGCGCGGCTTCGTCGCCGCCTACGCCAGAGCGGATCTCGACGATGACGTCCCTCTCGTCCGCGGGGTCTTGCTCCACGAGCGCGAGCTTCAGCTCCTCCTCGAGCCGCAGGACGTCGGCCTCGAGGTCGGCGGCGAGCGAGGCGAGCTCTGCGTCGTCGCGCGCGGCTTCGAGGTCGTCGTGCGCCTGCCGCCACTCCTGCGCGAGTTTGTAGGCACCCTCGAGTTCCTTGAGCCGGCGGCCCACCTCGGCCGCCTCCTTGTGGTCGTCGTAGACGCTAGGGTCGGACATGCGGTCGCGCACCTCGTCGTACGAGCGCTCGAGGTCGTCGATCAGCTGCTCGATGCCGGCCATAGGACGATGCTAGCCATGCCGCCCGTAGTTCGCCCTGCGCGGAAGGAGGATTCCGCCGCCGCGGCCGCGGTCGTCCGGGCGTTTTACGAGGAGCACGGCTTCACGTGGGACGTGGCCGTTCCGCCGACGTCCAGGGACAGTCCCTAGCCACGTCCTTCGCAGGCGTGTCCGAGGTGTGACAATTCTGTAACTCTTTCTCCACAACGCGTTTCGGGCACCTCACCGTCCGTACGGTCGCGAGGTGGCACGGATTCCCCGCTCCCTCCTCCCCGACGGCACCTATCACGCCATGTCGCGCGGCGTGGCACGCTCGACCATCTTCGGGGACGACGACGATCGACGGCTCTTCCTCCAGCTCGTGTTGAAGGTCGTGGAGCGGTGGAGCTGGGAGTTCCACGTCCTGTGCCTCATGGGCAACCACTACCACTTCGTCATCGACGCATCGCGTGAGGCTCTGTCGGCAGGCATGCACCGGCTGAACGGGGTCTATGCGCAGAGCTTCAACGACCGCTACAACCGGAGCGGGCACCTGTTCGGCGGTCGCTTCGCCTGCCGAGTCGTCGTAGGCGACGACTACCTGCACGATCTTTGCCACTACGTGCTAGAGAACCCCGTTCGCTCCGGGCTCTGCAGGCGCGCGCAGGACTGGCCCTGGAGCTGGAGCCGGTATGCCTTCGAGGAAGGCTAGGCCATGACCTCGACCCGACGCTCCTCGGTCGTGAGCCGCCCTTCGAGCCGCAGCACCTCCTGCAGCGCACGGATCGAAACCTCGATCTGGTCGAGCGACGGCTGCCGCGTGGTCAGCCGCTGCAGCCACATGCCCGGCGCGAGCAGCGTCATCAGGATCGTGTTCCCCTGGTGCTTACCGGCGAAGCGGATCAGCTCGTAGGCGATGCCGGCGATCACGGGCAGGAGCAGGATGCGGCTGAGGATGAGCCAGTACCAGGCCGGCTGGCCGACGAAGGCGAAGACGAAGATGCCGATCACCATCACCCAGAGCAGGAACGCCGTCCCGCACCGGGGATGGATCAAGCTGAACCGCTGGACGCGCTCCGGCGTCAGCTCCTCCCCCGCCTCGTACGCGTTGATCGCCTTGTGCTCGGCCGCGTGGTACTGGAAGACGCGCCTCAGGTCCGGGAGCAGCGAGATCAGGAGCAGGTAGGCGAGGAAGATGAAGACGCGAATCAACCCCTCGATCACGACGAAGGCGCCCGTTGTGTCGATCGGGAGCCAGTTCGTGATCAGCGCCGGCGTGACCTTGAAGAGCATGAGCGCGAAGCCGATCGCGATCGCGAACGAGAACACGATCTGGCCGCGGGAGATCTCGGTCTTGACCTCCTCGGCATCGTCGGCGTCGGCGTCCTGGGCCGCGTAGTTCGCCGAGATCGCGAGCGCACGGAACCCGATCGCGAGCGACTCGCCGAGGGCGACGACCCCACGGACGATCGGCAGCCGGAAGACCCTGTTGCGCGCCATCGGCGAGCGGATGTCGTGCGTGACCTCGGCGATCTCGCCGTTCGGCTTGCGGACGGCGACAGCCCAGTTGGAAGGGCTGCGCATCATCACGCCCTCGAGGACGGCCTGTCCTCCGATTGGGTTACTCAAGGCGTGAGCTAGCCGCGGCGGGCGCCGCCGGCCTTCTCGAGCCGGCGCTGGAACCGCTCTACACGACCGCCTGAGTCCATCAATTTCTGCTTGCCCGTGTAGAACGGATGGCAGGCCGAGCAGATCTCGACGTGGAGCTCCGGTTTCGTCGAGCGTGTCTCGAACTCGTTGCCGCAGGAGCAGCGGACGTGCGTGAGAACGTACTCGGGATGAATGTCTGCCTTCATCGCGCAGCCAGGATAGCAGAGGCAATTTCGGGAGCGACGTTGCCTCCAGAGACGACAGCAGCCATCGGTCCTGAGACCTTTCCGGCCAGTATGGCCGCGACCCCGACCGCCCCTGCGGGCTCGCAGGCAACCTTCGCGCGCATGTAGAGGAAGCGGAAGGCGTCCTCGATCTCCCGCTCCGTGACAAGGACGCTTTCGACCCCGTAACGCTGCAGCACGGCGAGCGCATTCTCGCCGCAGAACGGACCCGAGAGGCCGTCGGCGATGGAGGTCGGCGTGACCCGGACCGGGCGGCCCACCGCGAGCGCGTCGTGCACGGCGGTGGAGAGCTCGGGCTCGACGGCCACGACGTGACGTCCGGCGGCCGCGGCCGCGATCCCTGCGACAAGACCGCCGCCGCCGGCGGGGACCACGATCGTCTCCACCTCCGGCGCGTCCTCGAGCAACTCGAGGGCGACAGTCCCCTGGCCCGCCTGGACGAGGGGATCGTCGAACGGGTGAACGAGCGTACGCCCGGTCTTCTCGAGGAGCTCCTGCAGTCGGTCGAACGCGTCTCCGGGACCTGTCGCGCCGAGGTCGACGGCGGCACCGTAGCCCCGTGTGGCCGCGATCTTGGCCGGACTCGCGCTCTCCCACATGACAACCAGGGCGTCGAGGCCTGCGACGGCGGCCGCCCAAGCCAGCGCCTGCGCGTGGTTCCCGGCCGACACCCCGATCACGCCCCGCTCCCGCTCTGTCGGCGTCAGCGAGGCGAGCTTGTTCAGGACGCCACGGACCTTGAACGAGCCGGTCTTCTGGAAGAGCTCCGCCTTCAGCCAGACCTGCTCGCCGAGCGTCTCCGACGTGAACGTGGGCGTGCGGTGCACGCGCCCTCGAATCCGCTCCGCCGCGGCGAGGACATCCGCACGTGTCAGCGGGGAGGCGACCGTCGCCATGCGAGTGATGCTAAACGGCCGCCCTCATCCGCATACTGCGGCTCGTGAGCCACGCGAGCCACGTGCGTCTGGTCGTCGCCGACGATCTCCACCGGTCGCGGCTGACCGTCTTCTTCCGTCTTCTGCTCGCGATCCCGCACGTCATCTGGATCCTGCTCTGGAGCATCGCAGCCTTCTTCGCTGCCATCGCGACCTGGGTGGCGGCGCTCGTCACGGGTCGCCCGCCGCGCGGACTGCACCGCTTCCTCGCTGCGTACGTTCGTTACGCCACGCACTTCTCCGCCTACCTGTTTCTCGCCGCGAACCCATATCCGAGCTTCACCGGCGAGCCCGGGTATCCGGTCGACATCGAACTCCCTGAGCCGCGGCGGCAGACGCGCTGGAAGATCGCGCTACGACTCCTGCTCGCTGTGCCCGCGCTGCTGCTCGTCGGGTCCCTCGGCTCGATCGGCGGGAGCGGCGGTGCGAGCATCGGAGGCGTCGCTGCCGTCTGCGCCCTGCTCGGCTGGTTCGCGTGCCTCGCGCTCGGGCGGATGCCGAACGGGCTTCGTGACCTGGCCGCGTACTCGATCGGCTACACGTCGCAGGCGTATGCCTACCTGCTCCTCCTGACCGACCGGTATCCCACCTCCGATCCGGAGGAGGCCGGACCGGAGTGGCAGCTCCCCGAGCACCCTGTGCGGATCGAGGTCACCGACGACGGCCGTCGCTCCCGGCTCACGGTCTTCTTCCGTTTCCTGCTCGCGCTGCCGCACTTTGTCTGGATCACCCTCTGGTCCGTCCTGGCCTTCCTCGCCGCGATCGCAAATGGGCTCATCGCACTCGTGCGTGGCCGCTCTGCCGAGCCGCTGCACCGGTTTCTCGCGGCCTACGTGCGGTACACGACTCACGTGGGCGCCTTTCTTCTGCTCGCGGCCAACCCGTTCCCCGGCTTCACGGGCGCTCCGGGCTATCCGGTCGCCGTGGCCATCGGGGAGGCGACACGGCAGCGTCGATGGGTCACGCTGTTCCGCGTGTTTCTCGTGATTCCGGCTCTGCTCGTCTCCGCTGCGCTCACCGGGGCCGCATTCGTCGCCGCTTTCCTGGGATGGTTCGCCGCCCTCCTGACCGGGCGCATGCCCGAGGGGTTGCGAAAGCTCATCACGGTCGCGCTCCGCTACTCCGCGCAGACGAACGCCTACTGGCTCGTGGTCACCGACTCGTACCCATATGCTGGCCCCGCCTTGCGAGAGCCTGCGGCCACCGACGAGCTGCACGAGGTCGCCCCACTCCACCCGCAACCGGCGGAAGCGTAGTCTTGATCCTCGGCGACCGGGGCCGCGCACTGCGTGTGCTCACGGCTGCCGTGCTGAGCGTGCTCTGGGCGGTCGCGGCGTGGGCTCTCTGGAGATCGGAGGTCCCGGCAGGCCTTGCTCGACCCGACGTGGACGCGGACGCCGTCTTCCCGAAGAGCGCGGTCGACCGCGCGGAGCGGTACGAGCTCTTTCTCCGCGTCGAGTTCGTGCTCTCGCAGCTTGTCCTCCTGCTCGTTCTCGCCCTGTACGCGTGGCGAGGGGCACGTTTCATGCGGGAGTCGGCGGCGGGGCGGATCGGCACCGGGATGCTGCTCGGGATGATCGGCCTCGCCCTCGTGTGGCTCACGCAGGTGCCGTTCAGGCTCGCGGAGGTGTGGTGGGACCGCCGCTACGAGCAGACTGAGAGCGGCTACCTCGAGGCGCTGTTCGCCAACTGGTTCGCACTCGGCGCGGAGTTTCTGTTCATCTGCCTCGCCCTCGCGATCGTGATGGCGCTCGCGGGCCGCTTCCCGCGGCGGTGGTGGATCGGCGCCGCCCCAGCCTTCATCGCCCTCGCAACGTTGTTCGCGTTCATCACGCCCTACCTGTTCGAGACAGAGCCGGCCGATGAGCGTCTACGTGCGGACGTACGCCGTTTCGCCCGCGAGCAGGGGACGAAGCCGATGCAGGTCGCGGTCGAGGACGTCTCCGAGGTGACAGATGCGCCGAATGCCTACGCGGCCGGCTTCGGCCCCACACGTCGCGTCGTCCTCTGGAGCACCCTTCTCGACGAGCGCTTTTCCGACGACGAGGTGCGCGTCGTCCTGGCGCACGAAGTCGCGCACCACTCCCGAAACCACATCCCCGAGGGACTTGCCTGGTACGGCCTCTTCGCCTTCCCCGGCGCCTTTGCGATCGCGCGCCTGACGCGCAGGAGGGGCGGGATGGCGAAGCCCGCGGCGGTTCCGCTCTCACTGCTCGTGCTCGTCGCCCTGCAGCTCGTCTCCCTGCCGCTCCAGAACGCCATTTCACGCCACATGGAGGAGGAGGCCGACTGGGTGGCGCTGGAGACGACGGGCGACGGCCGTGACGCCCGCGCGCTCTTTCGGCACTTCTCGACCGAGGGTCTCGTCGACCCCGACCCGCCGGCCTGGTCGTACGCCTTCATCGACAGCCATCCATCAATCGTCGAGCGGCTCGCCCTCGTGGACGCGTGGGAGCGCCGCCGTTAGGCGAGCGTGTACTCGGGGCCGGAGCCGCCCTCGGGCGGGGTCAGGCGCCCCCCCTTCGCGGTGATCGCACCGCACTGGACGCAGTTCGAGGGCGACAGCTCGACCGTGACTGTGCCGTCGCCGTCCGACCGACCCAGCTCGTACACGTGGGCAGGGCACATGTTCACCCACAGCTCCGCCAGCTCACGTGGCACCTGGCGCTGGATTCGGATGTGGTTCGGCTGATCGTCGCGCGTGCGGTTGCCGGAGAGAAAGACGGACGAGAGCTTGTCGAACGTGAGCCTCCCGTCCGACGCCGGATAGCGCTTCGCGCGATCGGTCTTGATCACCGGATGCGCGGAGTTGGCGTCGCTCCGGAACTCCTTCGGCGGCAGCTTGCCCTTCGTCACCGTCATCGCGCTCGCGAGCGCCCCACCCACGAAGAACCCCTTGTCGAAGGCTTGACGCATGTTCCGCACCTGGTACAGGTCCTTCATCACCCAGCTCGCACGCAGCGCCTCGTCGTAGGAGTCGAGGGCGCCGAGGCGGGACGGGCTCTCACCGCGTTGCAGCCCACGGAAGGCGGCCTCGGCAGCTAGCAGGCCCGACTCGATCCCGTAGTGGATCCCCTTCAGGGTCGGAACGTTTACGAGCCCCGCTCCCTCGCCCACCAGGAGGAGGCCGGGCGCGTTGAAGCGCTTTGGGAGAGCGTGGTAGCCGCCCTCGGTGATCGTCTTCGCCCCCCACGCGATCCGCTCGCCGTCGCGAAGCATCCTGCGTACCAGCCGATGCGTCTTGAACTCCTGCAGGACGTCGTGGACGGAGAACTCGACGTCGCGGTACTCGAGGCCCGCGACGAAGCCGACCGAGACCATGTCGGGTCCCATCGGATAGAGGAAGGAGCCGCCGAACTCGCCGTACCTGGCCGGCTTGCGCAGCGGCCAACCCATGGTGTGGACGATGTGGTGGAGCGGCTTCGGAACCTTCCACACCTCCTTGACCCCGAGGGCCCACAGCTGCGGGTGCTCTCCCTCCAGCCCGAAGCGCGAGATCGCCGCCCCGGTCAGGTGGCCCTGGGTTCCCTCGGCGAGGACGGTGATCCTCGCCACGATGTCCGACCCGGGCTCGAAGTTGGGGAGCTCCTGTCCATCGCGTCCCCGACCCTTGTCGCCCGTCCGGATTCCCTGTACGCGGCCGTCGGCGACGAGCAGCTTCTGCGCGTCTGTCTCGGGCAGGATCGCAGCGCCTGCCTCCTCCGCCTGCTCGGCGAGGAAGCGGCCGAGCTGCGAGACCGAGGCGACGTAGTTGCCGTGGTTGCGCATCGTCGGCGGCGGCGGGATCCGGAACGCCGATCCCTTCGTGAGCACGTACACCGCCTCGCCGTGCACCTCGCCGTAGGTCGGCACGTCGTTGATCGTCAAGCGGCCCGCGAACAGCCGGCGCAGGCCGCGGGGATTCACGACCGCGCCGGACAGCAGATGCGAGCCTGGCCGCGCACCCTTCTCGACCACGGCGACGGGAACGTCCCCGAGACGCTCGGCCGTCTCGGGCGACTCCTCGAGCAGCTGGCCTAGCCGAATCGCACAGGCGAGCCCCGCTGGCCCTGCGCCCACGATCAGGACGCCGACCTCGATCCGCTCCTCGGCCGGGTCGGTCGGAGCCGCGATCGCCTCGGTCGGTGAGAACGGCGGCGGGTAGTCCGCAGGCCGTACGCGACGCGGGCGACTCATGACTTCCTGGCGCGCACGAGCTCGGTCAGCTTCGGCACGATCTGGTGCACGTCGCCGACGATGCCCAGGTCGGCGAACTCGAAGATGGGCGCGTTCGGGTCCTTGTTGATCGCGACGATCACCTTCGAGCCCTGCATGCCGACCTTGTGCTGGATCGCGCCCGAGATCCCGCAAGCCACGTAGAGCGCCGGCGAGACGCTCTTGCCGGTCTGGCCCACCTGGGTGGCATACGGGTACCAGCCCGCGTCCACGACCGCGCGTGTCGCTCCGACGGCCCCGCCGAGCGCCTTCGCGAGTTCCTCGACCATGCCGAACCCTTCGGGCGCGCCTAGTCCACGGCCCCCGGCGACGATCACGTTCGCGTCCTCGATCGAGGGGCCGCTCGACTCCTCGTGCGCCTGCTCCAGCATCTCGGCGAGGAGCGAGTGCTCGCTGAACTGCACGTCGAGCGTCTCCACGGCGCCGGCCGCCCCCGTCTCGACGGGGTCGAAGACACCGGCGCGGAAGAGCCCGAGCCGTGGCGTCGAGAGCCAGCCGACGTCCACGAGCACGGAGTCCCCCAGCGCGGACTGCTTCCCGACGAGTCCGCCGTCCTCGTCCGCGATGTCGACGAGCTGCCAGTTCAGGCCCGCGTCGAGACGCGCGGCAAGCGCCGCGGCGATGTCTGCTGAGAGGATCGACTGTGCGAACAGCACTGTCTCGATTCCCTGCTGCTCGACAAGCTGCGCGAGGGCGTCCACGCGCGGCTGGGGAAGCGGCGCCTCGAGCTCGGGGGCATCGGCGACGTAGACGGTCGCCGCGCCGTAGCGCCCGCCCTCGGCAACGAGCCCATCGACCCCGGAACCGAGGATCACGCCAGCGACATCGCCCGCGCCGAGCCCGGCGGCCTTCGAGAGCACGCCGAGAGCGCCCTTCTGCAGCTGGCCTTCGTGGTGCTCGAGGAAGACGAGGATGCTCGCCATCACAACAGGCGTTTCTCGGCGAGGAACGCCACGATCTGCTCCGCGCCCGAGCCGTCATCCTCGATCTTGCGTGTGTCGCCGCGCGCCGGCGGATCGGAGAGCGCCAGCACCTGGGTGCGGGAGCCGGCTTCGCCGGCACGATCGCCCTCGATGCCCAGCTCGGCGAGGGAGAGCACGTCCTGAGGCTTCTTCTTCGCACCCATGATCCCCTTGAGCGATGGGTACCGCGGCTCGTTGATCGAGTCGGCAACCGCGACAACGGCGGGCAGCGCGGCGCGGATCACGTCGTAGCCGAACTCGGTCTGCCGCTTGCCCGTGATCGCGCCGTCCTCGAGCGTGAGCTCCGCGGCCTGCGAGATCATCGGCCGGCGGAGCCGCTCCGCAACCGCCGCCCAGAGGACGGCTCCGTCGGAGTCAGAGGCCTGCTGGCCGAAGAGGACGAGGTCGGGCGCCTCGCGCTCGAGAGCGCGGGCGAGGAGGTAGCTCGTCGCGACGAGATCCGAACCGGCGGCCGCGTCGTCCGAGACGAGCACGGCCCGGTCCGCTCCCATCGCCAGCGCTTTGCGCAAGGCGTCCATGGCCTTCTCGGGGCCGAGGCAGACGAGCACCACCTCGCCGTCGCCCGTCGACTCCTTGATCCGGAGCGCCTCCTCGACCGCGTTCGCGTCGACGGGGTTCAGCGCGGCCTCCCCGGAGCGATCCAACCGCTTGGTCGACGGGTCGATGCGCTTGCTCGCGGCCGCGTCGGGCACCTGCTTCACACAGACGGCGATCTTCATTGCGATGACTCTAACGGTGCTGCCTGCATCTCCGAAGCGGGATCGCGCGCATTCTCCCCCGCGTCGATTTCCCTCTTTTGCGCACCTTATGCCTGCTAGTGTTCCGCCCTTCGAGCGCGAACCGGAGCTCATGGAACGCCACCGGACGACAGCCCGAGGAACCTTTTTCCTCATTTGTGCCCCCCTGATCGGGGCGCTGTCGATCTGGACCGGGGCAGCCGTCGCCTACGTGTCCTCGGCCTCGTCGGGCGTACAGGGTGGGGTGCCCCGCCTCGTCTTCCCGGTGCTCGGCAGCGTCCACTACACCAATGACTTCGGCGATGCCCGCGGTCAAGGCGGCCACCAGGGCAACGACCTGATGGCGCCGAAGCGCTCGCTGGCGCTCGCCGCCGAGGCGGGCCGCGTCTCGTTCCACACGACGTCGGCTCGCGCCGGCTGCATGCTGTACCTGAACGGCGAAAGTGGTACCCAGTACCTGTACATCCATCTGAACAATGACCTGACGACCGGAAACGACAACGGCGGCAGGTGTGTTGCCGGCGTCGCCTATGCGGACGGGCTCCAGGACGGCGCGAGGGTGGCGGCCGGCCAGCCGATCGCCTACGTCGGCGATTCGGGCGACGCCAACGGGGGCGGCTCACACCTCCACTTCGAGCTCCATCCTGGCGGCGGCGGCGCCGTCAGCCCCTATCCGTACCTGCAGAAAGCGCGGCGGCTGCTCTTCGCCGCCAAGCCCGGCAGCATGTTCACGCTCGCACTCACAGGCAAGGTCTTCGCTGCGGCCAGCGGGGCGCTCGAGCTCAGCCTCGACCAGGTGCGCCAGTGGCCCGGCGGCCGGATCACCACCCAGGCCGGCCAAAAGGTCGCGATCACGGTTCCTCAGACTGCGGCTCTCGAAGGTATCGCGCCGGCCGACGGGCTCATCTTCTCGGCCGTCCAGCTCCTGACGCGCGGCCTCCCGGTGACCGTCTGGACGGCACCGGCAAAGGTCACCCTGGCGGCGCAGTCGGGCGCGAAGGGCGCACTCGCCGCGGCCCGCGTCGTTGTCAAGCCGTAGGGATCTTCGCCTTCAGGAAGTCGATGATCTCGGTCGTCGGTGCGCCGGGTGTGAAGATCTCGGCGACGCCCTGCGCCTTGAGCTCCTGAGCGTCGTCGCCGGGGATCGTTCCGCCCACGACGACGAGGACATCCTCGACACCGTTCTCCTTCAGCCCCGCAAGGATCCGCGGCACGAGCGTCATGTGCGCTCCGGAGAGGATCGAGATGCCGACTGCGTCCGCGTCCTCCTGGATCGCCGTCTCCACGATCTGCTCCGGCGTCTGGTGCAGCCCGGTGTAGATCACCTCCATCCCGGCGTCCCTGAGCGCTCGGGCGATGATCTTCGCCCCCCGGTCGTGTCCGTCCAGGCCGGGCTTCGCGATCACCACTCGAATCTTCCGGGCCATGGCGTCGGCAGTATATGGCGATGAAGCTCACGGTCATCGGCTGCTCGCCTGCCTGGCCCAACCCGGGCGGAGCGCACTCCGGCTACCTCATCGAAGGCCCGGGACGGCTGTTGCTCGACTGCGGCCCGGGGGTGCTGCCGCGCCTCCGTGAGGCCGAGACGTGGCCGCTGATCGACGCGATCGTGATCACGCACTTCCACCTCGACCACTGGGGCGACCTGGTTCCGTGGGTGTGGGGCACGATGTACGGGCTCGGCTCGCAGGGACCGCAGCCCGAGCTGTGGCTGCCGCCGGACGGCCGCGACCACCTGGCGACGCTCGGGCAGCGGCTCGGTTTCCCGGACATGTTCGAGCGCTCATTTCAGCTGCGCCAGTACGAGGACACGATCCCCTTCACCGCAGCGGGTCTCACGGTGACGCCGCTACGGTTGCCCCACTACACGCTGGTGACCTACGGTCTCCGGGTCGAGAACGAGCGGCGCACGCTCGCCTACTCGGGCGACGCGGGGCCAAGCGACAACCTCGTCGAGCTAGCCCGCGACGCCGACCTCTTTCTTTGCGAGGCGACGCTCGAGCGTGGAGCGCTCGACGGCAAGCCGCGCGGGCACCTCGATCCGGCCGAGGCCGTCGCGGCCTACCAGGCCTCCGGAGCGCGGCGGCTGCTCCTGACCCACCGCCCCGCCGAGCTGCCCCTGGCCGCCGGCCTCGAGGCCGCTTACGACGGACTCGTCGTGGACCTCTAGAAGACCGGCTGTTCCCGCCAGGTGCCCCACACCTCGCGCCAGGCATCGCACATCTCGCCCATCGTCACGTAATCCCGGGCGGCGTCGAGGATCGCCGGCATCAGGTTGATGCCCTCCCGAGCGGATGCCTCCTTCAGGGCCGTCAGCCGCTGCTCGACCTTCGCCGAGTCACGCCGTCCCTTCAGCGCCTTCACACGCTCGATCTGCTGTTGCTCGAGTGCGGCGTCGATCTTCAGGATCTCGAGCGGCCGCTCGTCCTCGAGCACGTAGCGGTTGACGCCGACGACGACCCGCTCGCCACGCTCGACCTCCGCCTGGTAGGTGAAGGCCGCGTCGGCGATCTCGCGCTGCGGAAAGTTCTGCTTGATCGCCTCGACCATCCCGCCCAGCTGCTGGATCCGCTCGAAGTACTCGTAGGCCTGCGCCTCGATCTTGTTCGTCAGGTCCTCGAGGTAGTAGGAGCCTCCGAGCGGGTCGATCGTGTTGACGACGCCCGTCTCATGCGCGATCACCTGCTGGGTGCGCAGCGCGATCCGCACCGCATCCTCGGTCGGCAGCGCGAGCGCCTCGTCGAACGAGTTCGTGTGCAGGCTCTGGGTCCCGCCCAGCACGGCCGCAAGGGCCTCGATCGCCGTGCGGACGATGTTCACCTCGGGCTGCTGTGCCGTGAGTGACACCCCGGCGGTCTGCGAGTGGAAGCGCATCAGCCACGAACGCGGGTCGCGGGCTCCGAACCGCCCCCGCAGCTCGCGCGCCCAGATCCGGCGGGCAGCGCGGTACTTGGCGATCTCCTCGAAGAAGTCGAGGTGCGCGTTGAAGAAGAACGAGAGGCGCGGTGCGAACTCGTCCACGTCCAGGCCGCGCTCGATCGCCCACTCGACGTAGGTGAAGCCGTCGGCGAGCGTGAAGGCAAGCTCCTGCGCCGCGGTCGAGCCGGCCTCGCGGATGTGATAACCGGAGATCGAGATCGGGTGCCATCTGGGCAGCTCCCGCGCGCAATGCTCGACCATATCCGTCACGAGCCGCATCGACGGCTCGGGCGGGAAGATGTACTCCTTCTGCGCGATGTACTCCTTGAGGATGTCCGTCTGGATCGTCCCGCGCAGCTCGGCGGCGGGCACCCCCTGCTGCTCGCCGACGACGACGTAGAACGCGAGCAGGATCGCCGCCGGCGAGTTGATCGTCATCGAGGTCGAGACGTCGCCGAGCGGGATCCCGGCGAACAGCGTCTCCATGTCCGCGAGCGAGTCGATCGCGACTCCCTCCCTCCCCACCTCGCCCAGCGAGCGAGGATGGTCGGAGTCGTAGCCCATCAACGTCGGCATGTCGAACGCCGTCGACAGGCCCGTCTGCCCGTGGTCGAGCAGGTAGCGGAAGCGCTCGTTCGTCTCGGCCGCGGTGCCGAAGCCGGCGAACTGCCGCATCGTCCAGAGCTTGCCGCGGTACATCGATGGATACACGCCCCGGGTGAACGGAAAGACTCCCGGATAGCCGAGATCCCGGTCGTAGTCGACCTCGACCGTGTCCGGGGTGGCCAACGGCTCGTTGTCGACGCCCGAGATGGTCGAGAAGAGCTCCCCCTGCCGTTCGGGCTGCCGCTCGTAGAGCTCTTCGCGCCACGCTCGGGTTGCGTCGAGCGAACCGCGATCCTCGGTCGTGGCCATGCCAACCATTTTATCCTCGACTCGCGGGTCTTCGGGCTAACCGAGCACCGCCCGGCCCCCGAAGACGAGGCCGACGAGCACGAGCGTCACGCCTAGCGCAAGCCGCAGCGTGTTCTCCGAGACCCGACCGGTGACATGGGCACCGAGCCAGGCACCCGGCAGGGCTCCTGCGAGCCCAGCCGCCAGGAGGTCCCATTCGATCACGGACGCTGTCGCGTGGGTCGCGAACCCGGCGACTCCGAGCAGGAAGCCGACGATGAGGTTCGTCCCCGCGGCGCGCCGCAGGTCGAGCCCGACCGACCGGACGAGTGCCGGCATCCGCAGCGCGCCCAGGATGACCCCGACCGCTCCGCCGATCGCGCCGATCACGAGGCCGTGGCCGGCCGCCGCCCCAAGCCGCAGGCGCCCACGTGGCCTGGGGGCGATCGGGCGGAGCGCCAGGTCGATCCCACTCCACACGAGCACCGCGGCGATCAGCGCATACAGCGCTCGCTCGGGTACGTCGTCCGCGAGCAGCGCCCCGGCGACCGCGCCGACGACGGAAGGCGGCGCCATCCAGGCGACGACACGCCAATCCACGCGGCCTTCGCGTACGTGGCGAATCCCGCCGGCGGCCGCCGCTGCGGCCGAGATGGCGATATTCGTACCGGCTGCGGCCAGTGGGCTGCCTGCTGCGACGACGAGGAGCGGCAGTCGCAGCGTGCCGAGGACGAGGCCGAGCGCCGAACCGAGGTAGCCGGCGACGAACGAGCCGGCGAACGCTAGCGCGAGCTCCCAGGCTTCCACAGGACCTCGTCACCACCCGCCGCCGCGCTGCGCGACAGGATGAACAGGAGGTCCGAGAGGCGGTTCAGGTAGCTGAGCGCCAGTGGGTTGAGCGGATGCTCCCGCGCCGCCCGCAGCGCCTCGAGCTCCGCCCGTCGGCAGACGGTCCGCGCGACGTGCAGCTGCACCGACGTCCGGTTCCCCGACGGCAGCACGAAGCTCCGGAGCTCGGGGAGGTCGGCGTTCCAGGCGTCGCAGTGGCGCTCGAGCTCGTCGATCTGCTCCTGGGTCACCCGCAGTCGACCGTCCCCCTCCTCGTACGGAACGGAGAGGTCGGCGCCCAGGTCGAAGAGCTCGTTCTGGATCCGGAGGAGGAGCTGCCCCGCCTCAGCCCCCAGATCGCCCGCCTCGACGAGCCCGAGCTGGGCGTTCAGCTCGTCCACGGCGCCGTACGCCACGATCCGCGCGTCGAGCTTGGAGACGCGCGAGCCGTCGCCGAGCGAGGTCTCGCCGGAATCTCCGCCTCGCGTGTAGATCTTCGTGAGCCGGACGGGCTCGTCGCGCCGACGGCTGCTCACTTTGCCGCGACCGCCCGCTCCGCCTGCGCGAGCAGCGAGCGCGCGATCACGATCCGCTGCACCTCGCTCGTCCCCTCGTAGATCTCGGTGATCTTCGCGTCGCGGTAGTAGCGCTCGACCGGAAACTCCTTCGAGTACCCGTAGCCGCCGAGAATCTGGATCGCCTCTCCTGTCTGGCGACGCGCCATCTCGGAGGCGAAGAGCTTCGCCTTCGCGCCCTCGGCGCTGTGCGGTTGCCCCTGCTGCTTCAGCCAGGCGGCGCGGTGGACGAGCAGACGCGCGGCATCGATCTCCGTCGCCATGTCCGCCAGCTTCCACTGGATGGCCTGGAAGTCGGCGATCGGCCGGCCGAACTGCCGCCGCTCGAGCGCGTAGCTGCGCGCGACGTCGAACGCGGCCTGGGCGATGCCGACCGCCTGCGCGGCGATGCCGATGCGACCGCCGTCGAGCGTCGACATCGCAACGGAGAAGCCCCTCCCCTCCTCGTGCAGGAGCCGGTCGGCCGGGACGTGGGCGTCGATGCGAAGGGCGTTCGTGATCGACGAGTTGAGTCCCAGCTTCTCCTCCACGCGCGTCACCTCGATGTGGTCCTGGTCGAGGAGGAAGGCGGAGATGCCGCGTGCACCGCGCGTCTCGGGATCGGAGCGTGCGAAGAGGAGGATCGTGCCGGCTGCGGAGGCCGTCGAGATCCACTGCTTCGTCCCGGTGATGCGCCAGCCTCCGTCGTGCGGGGTCGCCACCGTGCGCAACGAGGCGGCGTCGGTACCCGCCTCGGCCTCCGTGAGGGCGAACGCTCCCAGTACCCGCCCGCTAGCAAGCGGCGGCACGAACCGCTCTCGCTGATCCTCCGTGCCGTAGGCGAGAATCGGGAGCGTCACCGCGCTCGTGTGCACCGCGACTGTGACGCCGACACCCGCGTCCGCCCGCGACAGCTCCTCGAGCACGAGGATGTACGCCAGGAAGTCGGCTCCCGCTCCGCCCAGCTCCTCCGGGATGCACACCCCGAGCAGGCCGAGCTCCGCCAGCTTCTCGTACACCTCGGTCGGGAAGCGATGCTCGCGATCCCACGCCGCTGCATGAGGCTCGATCTCCGCCTGCGCGAACTCCCGCGCCAGCGCCTGGATCTCCCGTTGATCGTCGCTCAGGGAGAAGTCCATGCCGGCGCGAGTGTAGCTCGGAGGAGACCACCGTTTCGTCACCGGTCGGTCACCACATCGTCACCTGGAGCCGTTGGAGAATCGGGGACGTGAGCGCGGGAGTCGAGCTCGACCCTGTCACCCAGAAGCACGTCGAGCACCTCACCGAGGCTCTCTGCGACGAGTTTGGGGAGCTGCACTCACGGGAGACGATCGACCAGCTGGTACGCGACTCTCTCGCCCAGTTCGCAGGCGGTGCAATTCGTTCCGGTGCTCGCACATCGCTTCGCGCGCGAACGGCTGAAGGCGCTCACCCGCGCGGGTGCGGCCGAAGCAGGCGACGTACTCTTCGTCGGCTTGGGAGACACCGGCCGCGGCCAGATGGCAGCGGCACTGCTGATGCTTCGCTCGGAGGGGCGCATCACGGGCCATTCCGCCGGGAGTACCCTGGGCACCGACGTCGAATGCCGGTGTCGTCGAGGTCATGTCGGAGCTCGGCATCGACCTCTCGGAGGCGTACGCCAAGCCCCTTTCGACCGAGGTTCTGAACGCAGCCGAGGTCATCGTCACGATGGGTCGCAGCGTGGGCGCCGTCGAGATCCCGGAGGGCAAGAGGCACGAGGACTGGCGAGTCGGTGACCCGACCGGAGCATCCGTCGACGAGGTGCGCCGAGTGCGCGACGACATCGACCGTCGTGTGCTGGCGTTGCTCGCCGACCTCGACCCCGGAGACACGAACGCGGCGCCGGTCGATACGGACGAGGACGCCGAGGAGCGCTAGGTGCTAGGCGGCCGCGAGGAACTCGCGGCGGATCTCGTGCAGGACGTGCTCGCGCTCCCTGAAGGTTTTCACCACCGTCGGGTCGAACTGCGTGCCTGCAGCCGCCACGATCTCGCGATGGGCCGTGCGCCAGCTCTGGGCCTGGCGATAGGGACGGTTGCTCGTGATCGCGTCCAGGGCGTCCGCAACCGCGAAGATCCGTGCGCCGAGTGGGATCTCCTCGGCGGCGAGGCCATCCGGATAGCCCCTCCCGTCCCAGCGCTCGTGGTGGGAGCGCACGATGTCCACACCCGGGCCGCGCAGGAAGGCGACGCCGCCCAGCATCTGCGCGCCGAGGATCGTGTGCGACTGCATCAGCCGCCGCTCGGCCTCGGAGAGCGGCGCGGGCTTGCGCAGGATCTGGTCCGGAATCCCAATCTTGCCGATGTCGTGGAGCAGGAATCCGTACTCCACTGAAGGATGGCTGGCGACGAGCGGATCGAGCGCCCACGCAAGCTCGAGCGCGTAGCGCTGCACCCGCTGCGAGTGTTGGCGCGTCCCCGTGTCCTTCGTCTCGAGCGCCGTCGCGAGCGCGGACACTGTCTCACGATAAGCGCCTTCGAGCAGCGCGCGCTGGCCGCGCTCGAGCTCGACGAGGTGGCGAAGGTCGCGCGCGTAGAGCAGCAGCTGCTCCTCCTCTGATCGTCCACGGGAGAGGCGGAGCGGCAAGCCTGGACGGCCGCTGGCCAGTCGCTCGACGACGGTGAGCAGCTCGAGCGGCCGGAACGGCTTCAGCAGCAGCGCATCCGCCCCGGCGTCGCTCGCGCCCGCCTCGACGTCGTCGAGGCCCGTCAGCACCACGACCCGGATGCCCTCCGTGGCCTGCTCCTCCTTCAGGTGCCGGCAGAACGCGAGCCCGTCGAGTCCCGGCAGGCCGACGTCGAGCACGATCACGTCCGGAGGGCGCTCTGCAATCCGCTCGGCGGCCTGAGCGGCGTCGCCGGCCTCGTCCACGTCGACGTCCACCGCTTCGAAGGTTGTCCGAAGGAGGGTCCGGAATCCCGAGTCGTCATCAACCAGCAACAGGCGCATGTCTTCCTCCGGCAACGCTCTCTTCAGGCGCGGTGGCCCCGAAGGCCACGTTTTCGCTAGTACCGGTAGAAGCCCTGCCCGCTCTTGCGGCCGAGCCGACCGGCGGCGACGTAGCGGCGAAGCAGCGGGCACGGGGCGTATTTCGAGTTGCCGAGCCCCTCGTGCAGGACGTCCATGATCGCGACGCAGGTGTCCAGGCCGATCAGGTCGGCGAGGGCGAGGGGGCCCAGCGGGTGCGCGAAGCCGAGCTTCGCGATCGTGTCGATCGCCTCTGGCTCGGCCACCCCCTCCATGAGAGCGTAGGCGGCCTCGTTGATGAACGGCATCAGGATCCGGTTGGATACGAAGCCGGGGGAGTCGTTGGCCTGGGCGGGCACCTTGCCGAGGTCGCGGGCGAGCTCCGTGATCGCCGCGACCGTGTCGTCGGAGGTCTGGACGGCCCGGATCACCTCGACGAGCTTCAGCACCGGCACCGGGTTGAAGAAGTGCATCCCGATCACTCGCTCGGGCCGCTGCGTCGCCGCGGCGAGCGAGGTGATCGGGATCGAGGACGTATTCGAGGCGAGGATCGCTCCTTCGGGCAGCGTCTCGTCCGCACGCCGGAAGATCGCCTCCTTTACCCCCGCGTCCTCGACCACCGCCTCGATCATCAGGTCGGCGGGCACGATCTCGCCCACGGGGGTCACGCGCCCGAGCACCTCGGCGGGGTCGGCACCGCCCTTCTCGGCGAGCTTCGTGAGACTCCTCCGCATCGTGTCGAGGCCGCGCTCGACGGCGCCGGGCGCGGCGTCGTGCAGGGAGACGTGCCGGCCGGACGCTGCCACGACCTGCCCGATCCCGGCGCCCATTTGGCCCGCGCCGACGACAAGAACGTGCTCGAAGCGCATACTCCGTTGAGCCTACTTCGCGCTGAAGCGCACGGTGACAGCTCTGGTCGTTCTCGGACTCTAGTGGCGCCGCCGCAGGCGGCGGAGCAGCAGCAGCGTCCCGAGCGCGAGCACGGCTGCGCCGACCATGACTCCGCCCCAGTTCACGAGCGGCTCCTCGGTCTCCTCGGCGGCTGCGAGCAGCTCCCCGACGGCGATCTGCCCGCACAGGCCGCCCGTCCAGTCTTCCCCGTCGTGCCGCAGCAGGATGCCGCTCGCCTTGTCCCGCGACAGCTCGAAGCCGCACGCGGCGCCGTCAGCCGGGCTCGCGACCTCCACGCGAGCACCGAGGTCTCCCTTGACGACGTGATCGACCGTGAAGACGTAGACCAGCTCCTCTCCGAAGCCACGGTCCGGCGCAGGCCGCGTGTCGACGATGCGCCCGATGAAGGCGGCATCCGCCGAATCGAGCCGCTGCCGGGCTGGCGCAGCTGCGCACGTGCACGCGGCTGCCTCGCCCGCAAGCACGAGGGCGACAGTCAAGACTGATATCATTTTTGTTCTTATGTTCAGCTCTGATCTGATCTATATTGCGCGCCGACGCGCTCGGCTCACTCAAGCAGAACTCGGTCGGCGACTCGGCCTCCCCCAGTCGCAGATCAGCCGATGGGAGCGCGGCCAGGTGGAGCCGAGCTTCGAGACGCTGCGCGGCCTCGTCCGCGCCTGCGGGCTCGAGTTGACGCTCGGGCTCGCGAACGGCGACGACTCGTACGACCGCGACATCGAGCAGTACCTCGAGCTCGGGCCGGCGGAACGACTCGACCACGTACTGCAGCGGGCAGCGTTCCTCCGGGAAGTCGCCGCGCTCGGATGACCCCGGAATTCGACCCCTATCGCGCGCTGCAGGTGCTGCACCGCCACCGCGTGCGGTTCATCGTTGTCGGAGCGCTCGCCGCGGTGCTCCAGGGTTATCCCCTGCCAACCCAGGACCTCGACATTACGCCCGCTCGAGATCGTGAGAACCTCGAGCGTCTCGCGGCCGCCTTGCTCGAGTTGGGCGCGCGGCTCCGCGTGCCGCACGGGGCCGGGGTGCCGTTGCCCATCGATGTCCCGATGCTGGAGACGACGACGGCATGGACGCTCGAGACGGACGCGGGACCCCTGGATCTCGTCTTCGTTCCTGCGGGAACACACGGCTATGAGGATCTCCGTGCCGACGCGATCGAGACGACTCTTCGGGAGCTTCCGCTCCTGCTCGCCTCGGTTCGAGACGTCATCCGCATGAAGGAGGCGGCGGGCCGGGAAAAGGACCTGATGGTGCTGCCGGCGCTCCGACGGACGCTCGAAGTCATCCGTCGCCGCGAGCAGGGAGACTAGACCTCGAGCAGGAGAGCGTCACCCTGCCCACCGCCGGAGCAGATCGCCGCAAGCCCGAGGCCACCCCCGTTGCGTCGTAACTCGTGCACCATCGTCCCGACGATCCTGCCGCCGCTCGCGCCGATCGGGTGGCCGAGGGCGACCGCGCCGCCGTTCACGTTCACGACCTCCTCGTCCGCACCGAGCATCCGCGTCGAATTGAGCGCCACCGATGAGAACGCCTCGTTGATCTCGACACGCTTGACGTTCTCGATCGCGCGCCCGGCCTTCTCGAGCGCCAGACGACCGGCGCGCGCGGGTGTCCGGGCGAGGTAGGCGAAGTCGTCGGCGACGTAGGCCTGGGACAGGATCGTGGCCAACACGGGCAGGCCTCGCCGCGCCGCGAGCTCCTCCGACGCGACGATCACGCAGGAGGCCCCGTCGTTCACGCCGGGTGCATTACCCGCGGTCGTCGTCCCCTCGGGGTCGAAGACCGGCTTCAGCTTCGCAAGGGAGTCGAGCGACGTGTCGCGCCGGATGCTCTCGTCATCGGTCACTTCCCCGACCGGGAAGATCTCGTCGTCGTAGCGCCCGGCGTCCTGCGCGGCCGCGGCGCGCTGATGCGAGCGGTAGGCCCAGGCGTCCTGCTCCTCCCGGGAGATCCCGAGCTCCCGCGCCACCTGTGAGTTCTGCTGGACCATGTGCAGCTGGTCGAAGGTCGAGGTGAGCCCATCGTGGACCATCGAGTCGATCAGCTCGCCGTTGCCGAGCCGATAGCCGAACCGCGCCTTCTGGAGGAGGTACGGCGCGTTCGACATCGACTCCATGCCGCCGGTGACGATCAGCTCATGCTCCCCTGCCCGGATCATCACGTCCGCGATCTGCACCGCGCGGATCGACGAGGCGCACACCTTGTTGATCGCGTCGGCCGGAGTCTCTTTCGGCAGACCGGCACCGATCGCGGCCTGCCGCGCGGGCGCCTGACCCGAGCCCGCCTGCAGCACCTGGCCCATGATCACGTACTCGACCTCGTCGTTCTCGATCCCGACTCGGTCGAGTGCGGCGCGGATGACCCGAGAGCCGAGCTCGGGCGCCTGGTAGTGCGCGAGCCCGCCGCCGAGCTTCCCGAAGGGCGTGCGGACGGCTGCGACGATGACGGAGCGGGCCACGGTTGGAGCCTAGCGCCGGAAGTCCATCCCGGGCTCCAGACGCTGCGCGAACGAGACGAGCAGGCGGACGCAGTTCTCGAGGTCGGAGAGCTGCACGATCTCGTTCGGCGAGTGCATGTTGCGGAGCGGCAGCGAGACGAGCCCGGTCGGCACGCCCGCCCGCGAGGTGTACGTGCCGTCGGCGTCTGTGTAGGTCTTCATCCCGGTCTCGACCGTGTGGGAGATTCCCTCGGCCTTCGCCGCGTCGACCAGCAGCTCGAACACCTTCGGCGAGATCGCCGGGCCGCGAAAGATCGCGGGGCCGGTGCCGAGCCGATGGTCGCCGGCCTCATTCGCGTCTCCGGCGGGGACGTCCGTCGCGTAGGTGACGTCGAGCGCGATCGCGATGTCGGGGCGCAACTGGTACATCGCCGGTGGCACGCCGGAGTGGCCGAGTTCCTCCTGCGCGCCCGCCACGACTGCGAGGTCGGCTGTGAGGCCCTCGTCCGCGAGCCTCCGCAGCATCTCGACCGCCACGTAGACGCCGGCGCGGTTGTCGAGGCTTCGTGACGCGATGCGGCCGTGCGCGAGGTCGAGCGGTGGCGCCACGAGGACGATGGGATCTCCCGGCGCCACGAGCTCTCGCGCCTCAGCCCCGTCGCCGGCGCCGATGTCCACGTAGAGCTGCTCCCACTCCACCTTCTCGTCGTCCTTCGTCTGGCGGCCGATGACGCCGTGGACGCTGCCACCCCGTGTCCTGACCTCCACTCGCTGCCCATAGGCAACGCTCGCGCGCCAGCCGCCGAGCCGGTGCACCGGCAGCAGCCCATCATCGGGGATATGAGCGACCGCAAGGCCGATCACGTCGAGGTGCGCGAAGAGGGCGAGCAGAGGACCGTCCCCGCCGCCGGTGCGGCGCGCGATCAGGTTGCCGACCGTGTCCGTCTCGATCTCGGCGACCTCGCTCACCACCGCCCGGATCACGTCGAACGCCAAGTGCTCGTGTCCCGACGGCCCGTGGGCGCGGAGAAGCTCGTCGAGCAGCGACGGCATCATGGCGGGGGAGTCTAGTTTTCCTGCAGGTGATGCAAGCGGCCTCGATCCCCACCGATCTGCTGACCCCCCTCGGGGTCTACCTCCGGCTCCGCGAGGACGGGGGCGCAAGCTTCCTGCTCGAGTCCGTCGAGCAGGGCCGACTCGGCCGGTACTCCTTCATCGGCTCCGGTTCACGGATCGTCTCGTTCGAGGAGGCAGAGGGCCTCGAAGAGCCGGTGGTCGGCTACCTCGCCTATGACCACATTGCGAAGCTGGAGCCCACGGTGCCGCTGCCCGAGGATGGACCGGACGTGCCGGAGAGCCGCTTCGTGGTCGCCGACAACCTCGTCCGCTACGACCACGGGAGCGGTACAGCGGCGGTACTGGCGGGCGACCCGGCCTCGATCCGCGGCCGACTCGAGAGCGAGATAGTTGCTGTCAGCAACTATCTCCGACCCGCCGGCAGCCCACTGCGGCGGTTCCCCGACCGCGGGGTCTACGAGGCGGGGGTCCGCCGCGTGAAGGAGTACATCCGTGACGGCGACGCCTTCCAGGTGGTGCTCTCGCAGCGGGCCGAGCGGCCGACTTCGGCGTCCGCGCTCGACCTCTATCGCGCGCTCCGGCGCGTGAACCCGTCGCCGTACCTCTTCCTGCTCGAGCTGGACGGGCTCGCGCTCGTCGGCAGCTCGCCCGAGACCCTCGTGAAGTGCGACGGCGGGCGCGCCAGCTTGAACCCGATCGCCGGCACCACCGAGCCGGGCGAGGGCGACGCCGAGCGGCTCCTCACGTCGGAGAAGGACCGTGCCGAGCACGTGATGCTCGTCGACCTCGGCCGCAACGACCTCTCGCGGGTTTGCCGCGCCGGCACCGTGCAGGTGGCGCGCTTCCTCGAGCCGGAGCGCTTCTCGCACGTCACGCACCTCGTCTCCGAGGTGACGGGCAAGCTGCGCGACGGCGTCACGCCCTTCGACCTGTTGCGCGCCTGCTTCCCCGCCGGCACCGTCTCGGGCGCGCCCAAGGTGCGCGCGATGCAGATCGTCTCGGAGCTCGAGGGTCATCGCCGCGGCACCTATGCGGGCGCGGTGGGCTACGTGCTGCCCGGAGGGGCGATGGACACGTGCATCGCGATCCGCACGCTCGTGCTGCAGGACGGCATGGCGCGCTTGCAGGCGGGAGCCGGGATCGTGGCAGACTCGGATCCAGCCGCAGAGCATCGCGAGTGCCTCTCGAAGCTCGCCGCGCTCGAGGCCGCCATCGACCTCGCCGAGGAGGAGTTCTGCTCCTAGTCATCGACAACTACGACTCGTTCACGTACAACCTCGTCCACCTGTTCGAGGAGCTCAGGACGGAGGTGCGGGTGTTCCGGAACGATGCCCTCACCGTCGAGGAGGCGGAGGCGCTGGAGCCCACGCACCTCCTGATCTCTCCCGGCCCGGGCCGCCCTGTGGACGCCGGGATCTCCGTCGAGCTGATCCGTCGTCTCGGGCCGCGCGTGCCGACGCTCGGCGTCTGCCTTGGTCACCAGGCGATCGTGGAGGCCTTCGGCGGCGAGATCGGCCAGGCGAAGGCGCTCCTGCACGGCAAGGCGTCGACGATCGAGCATGATGGGAAGGGGGTCTTCGCGGGGCTGCCGCAGGGTCTCGACGCGGGCCGCTACCACTCGCTGGCCGCAATGCGCGTACCCGCCGACCTCGAGATCACGGCGCGCACGCCCGATGGCGAGGTGATGGGCGTGCGCCACCGCGCGCTAGGGGTCGAAGGCGTCCAGTTCCATCCAGAGAGCGTGCTCACGCCTCTGGGCGCCCGGATGGCGGAGAACTTCCTGGAGATTGCGCGGTGATCGTCGACGCGCTTGCCAGGCTGCTCGACGGGAAATCCCTGGACCGCGCGCAGGCGCGCGCAGTCATGAACGAGATCATGCGCGGCGAGGCGACTGAGGCGCAGATCGGCGGCTTCCTCGTCGCGCTGCGCCTGAAGGGCGAGACCGCGGAGGAGATCGCGGGCTGCGCGGAGGCGATGCGCGACCACGTGCTCCCCGTCCGGCCCGCCCGCGACGACCTCGTCGACGTGGTCGGCACCGGCGGCGACGGCGCGAACACGTTCAACATCTCCACGGCGGCGGCACTCGTCGCCGTGGCGGCCGGCGCGGCGGTCGCGAAGCACGGCAACCGCGCCTCCTCGTCGACCACAGGAGCGGCCGACGTCCTCGAGGCGCTCGGCTTCCGGATCGACCTGCCGCCCGAGCGGATCGAGCGCTCGATCGACGAGCTCGGCTTCGGGTTCCTCTTTGCCCAGGCGCACCACCCGGCGATGCGCTACGCCGCGCCGGTCCGGCGCGAGCTGGCGGCACGTACCGTGTTCAATGTGCTCGGACCCCTGACGAACCCTGCCGGGGCCCGAGCGCTCGTGCTCGGGGTGTACGCGCCCCAGCTCGCGCCGACTCTGTCCGAGGCGCTCGTCCAGCTGGATATCCGCCGCGCCTTCGTGGTGCACGGTGCAGGCGGTCTCGACGAGCTCTCCCCCACGGGGCCGAACCTCGTCTACGAGGTCGACAACGGCAGCGTCCGGAGCTACCAGCTCGATCCGCAGGAGCTCGGCCTGCCCCGCTGCGATCCAGCCGAGCTACGGGGCGGCGACCCGGCGACGAACGCGCAGGCGCTCCGCGACGTCCTCGGCGGCGCCGACGGTGGCCACCGGTCGGCGGTGCTCCTGAACGCCGCTGGAGCCATCGCGGCCGCCGGCCACGCCGCCGACCTGCGGGAAGGGCTCGCGCTGGCCCGGAAGGCCGTCGACTCGGGCGCGGCGACCGAGCGCCTGGAGCGCCTCGTGGAGTTCTCCAATGCGGTTTAGAGAGGCGCTCGCGGCGCCGGGGCTCGGCGCCATCGCCGAGATCAAGCGGCGCTCGCCATCCCTCGGCGACATTCGGCCGGTCGCGGATCCCGCCTCGATCGCGGCCGCCTACGAGCGCGCCGGCGCCGCAGCCGTGTCCGTGCTCGTCGACGAGCGCTTCGGCGGCAACTGGGACGACCTTCGAGCGGCGCGCGCCGCCGCGCGGCTGCCGCTTTTGGCGAAGGGGTTCTTCTCGACGGCGAAGCACCTGCGCACGGCCAGCGAAGCCGGTGCCGACGCGGTCTTGCTGCTCCTCCGCGACCTGAACGACGCGCAGGCGGCGGAGCTCGTGCGGGCCGCAGCCGAGCTCGACCTGGAGACGCTCGTGGAGGTGCATGACGCGGGCGAGCTGGCGCGCGCGGCAGCGCTCCGAGCGCCGGTGATCGGGATCAACGCCCGTGATCTGTCAACGTTTGCCATCGACCGGGGCGCGCAGCTCGACTTAGTTGCTGACAGCAACTATCTCCCCCACGCGCCCGTCGTCGTTGCCGAGAGCGGCATCTCGACGCGCGCGCAGGCCGCGGCGGCCGAGGTCGCCGGCGCCGACGCGATCCTCGTCGGCTCCGCGCTGATGCAGGCTCCGAATCCCGCCGAGAAGCTCGCAGACCTCCTTCGCCGGCCGCTCGTCAAGGTGTGCGGGTTGACGCGGGAGGAAGACGTCGCCGCCGCGGCCGCGGCGGGCGCCGACCTCGCCGGCTTCGTGCTCGCGCCGGAGAGCCCCCGGGCGGCGGCGGGCGTCCTGGCGGTCCCAGACTCCTTGCTCGCCGTCGCCGTCTGGGTGGGCGAGGCAGGCGAGAGCAATGCGGCGCTGGACCAGGTGCACGAGCGGGCGGCGGGCTCCGTGCGCGGCCGGGGGGCGGTCCTCCTGCGTGACGGGAAGCAGGTAGCCACGGTGCACGATCTGCCGTGGGAGGAAGAGGATCCGGAGCACTGGGCGCGGGCCGCGGCGACGGAGGGTCGGGTCATGCTCGCCGGCAGGCTCGGGGCCGACAACGTCGCCGAAGCGATCCAGGCGGTTCGCCCATGGGCGGTCGACGCGAGCTCTCGGCTCGAGATCGAGCCCGGGATCAAGGACCACGAAAGAGTCCTGGCCTACGTCGAGGCCGCTCGTGGCTAGCACCTATGGCACCTACGGTGGCCGCTACGTCCCCGAGACGCTCATCCCGGCTCTGGACGAGCTCGGCGCCGCGTGGCAGGCGGCGCTCGCCGACGGCGGCTTCCGCGAGGAGCTCGACCACCTCGCGCGTTCCTATGCCGGGCGCCCGACGCCGCTCACGCTCGCGGAGCGGTTCAGCCCGGCGAAGCGCCTCTACCTGAAGCGCGAGGACCTCCTGCACACCGGCGCGCACAAGCTGAACAACGCCCTCGGCCAGGCGGTGCTCGCGCGCAGGCTCGGCAAGAAACGCATCGTCGCCGAAACGGGCGCCGGCCAGCACGGCGTCGCCACGGCCACCGTCTGCGCCCGCTTCGGCCTCGAGTGCGTCGTCTACATGGGCAGCGAGGACATGCGCCGCCAGAAGCCGAACGTCGAGCGCATGGGCCTGCTCGGCGCCGAGGTGCGGCCGGTCGAGTTCGGCACGAGGACGCTCAAGGAGGCGACGAGCGAGGCGATCCGCGACTGGATCACCAACGTGGAGTCGACCCACTACCTGATCGGGTCGTGCGTCGGGCCGGCGCCGTATCCCGAGATCGTCCGTGAACTGCAGGCGGTGATCGGACGCGAGGCACGAGCGCAGGTGCTCGAGGCCGAAGGCCGGTTGCCGGATGCCGTCGTCGCGTGCGTCGGCGGGGGCTCGAACGCGATCGGGATGTTCGCCGGCTTCCTCGACGACACGGACGTCGAGCTCGTCGGCGTCGAGGCGGCGGGCGCCGCCAGCCTCGGCACCGGCCGCACGGGCGTGCTGCACGGGTCGCGCTCCTCCGTGCTCGCCGACGAGGACGGTCAGATCGCGGACGCACACTCGATCTCGGCCGGGCTCGACTACCCAGGCGTCGGTCCCGAGCACGCCTTCCTCCGAGACTCCGGCCGTGCCCGCTACGTCGGCACGACCGACGACGAGGCACTCGACGCCTTCCGCCGGCTGACGCGAACCGAGGGGATCATTCCGGCCCTCGAGCCCGCCCATGCCCTCGCGCGGGTGGACGACCTAGACGCCGAGCTCGTTGTCGTCTGCCTCTCGGGCCGCGGCGACAAGGATCTCGCTGAGGTGCTCGGCCGCGCCGATGGCGACTAGCCACCCGCTCGGTCGGAAGGCGCTCGTCATCTACCTGATGGCCGGTAGGGAGACACCCGAGCTGGCAGAGGCGGCGGTCGAGGGAGGCGCGGACCTCGTCGAGCTCGGCTTCCCCTTCTCCGACCCGCTCGCCGACGGCCCCGTCATCCGTCGCGCCGCCGAGCGGGCGCTCGCCGAAGGGATGCGGACGCAGGCCTGCCTCGACTGCCTCGCTGCCGTGCGGGGACGCGTCGATGTGCCACTCGTGCCGATGACGTACTCCTCCCTGCTCGAGGCCTACGGGTGGGAGCGCTTCGCCGTGGACGTGCGCGCCGCCGGCGCCACTTCCCTGATCGTCGCCGACCTGCCTGCCGACGAGCGGGCCGGACTGCGCCGCGTGCAGCTGGTCGCGCCGACGTCGACCGACGAACGGATTCGCGCAGCCGCCGCCGTCACCGAAGGCTGGTTGTATCTCGTCACCGTCACCGGAACGACGGGGGCTCGCAGCGAGGCCTCGGGTGCGCTGGCGGGCCTCGCGGCCCGGGCCCGCTCGCTCGGTGACGGCGTCCCCCTCTATGCGGGTTTCGGTATCTCGACCCCGGAGCAGGCTCGTGCCGCGGCCGAGCTCACCGACGGCGTCGTCGTCGGCTCTCGCGCGGTCGAGCTGGCGGAGCGCGGCTCGGGTCCGCTACGTGACTACGTCCGGTCTCTACGCACCGCGCTCGACTGACCGGGCGCGGTTTCCGGAAGCTCCGATTCGGCCACCAGAACACCGTGCCACGCTCGCTGAGAGGGAGTCTGCTCGTCGCCACGCCGGCGCTGCTCGACCCGAACTTCCTGCGGGCGGTCGTGCTCATGGCCGAGCACGGCGAATCCGGGGCCATGGGCGTCATCCTCAACCGTCCGTCCGAGACATCCGTCGGAGACGCCGTGCCGGAACTCGCCCCGCTCGCCGGTGACGACGAGCCGGTCTATGTGGGAGGCCCCGTAGCGACCGATTCGCTCCTCGCGCTGGGTGAGGTCGCCGACCCGGACGACGCCTCGGAGCTCCTCCTCGAGGACATCGGGTTCGTGCAGAGTCCAGACGTGGCAGTGCGGCGCGGCCGTGTGTTCATCGGCTACGCCGGCTGGTCGGCGGGGCAGATCGAGGCGGAGCTGGAGGCGAACTCGTGGATCGTCGTCCCGGCCGAGCCCGACGACGTCTTCAGCGCACAGCCGGACGAACTGTGGAGTACCGTGCTGCGGCGGCAGGGCGGCGGTCTCGCGCTCCTCGCCACCATGCCGCTCGATCCATCCCTGAACTAACCCAGCTGGTCCTCGTCGACGCGCGTGAGGTTGTCGCCGTGCTCGTCGGCCTCGGGGTCGCTCGGTCCGAGGACCGGGTCGTGGCCGAGCAGCGTGACGTCCTCGCCCTCGATCTCCTCGGTCTCCTCGCGCTCGGTGTCCGGGCTGTCGGTCATGGTCGTCCTTTCGTCGGGATCGGCCCCCACGTGCCCGCCCTTGCCGGACCCGACACATCCGCCTCCGCCTCGGCCTCGTCGGGGAGCGGCTTGCCGCGCAACATCAGCACGCCCACGAGCAGGAGGCCGGCCTCGACGACGGTGATCGCGAGACGGTTGAGGACGATTGCGCCGAGTGCAACGCCCTCCGAGACGACCGCGAGCAGGAGGCCGTACATCGAGGCCTCGCGGACGCCGAGTCCCGACGGTGCGAAGATCGCGAGCACGGCGACGATCGCCCCGACCGCGCTCACGCCTCCGAGGAAGGGGATCGAGGCGATGTCGGGGTCGCCGCCGACCGAGCGCAGCAGGAAGAAGAGCGCAAGGCCCCCGAGCGGCCAGGTCAGGGCGTAGAAGCCGAGCAGGCCGAAGGCGGTCCGCGCGGGCAGCGCAGTCACTTTCTCGGCCCCGAACGGCCGCAGCAGCCGCGTCGCGACGGTCCGGAAGACCGGCGGGTAGAGCAGGAACGCGAGGAGTGCAGTGAACGCGAAGAGCGGCAGCAGCGGCGCGTCGGCACCTCCGATCAAGGCGAGGCCGGCGACGAAGACGCCAACACCCGCAAGCGCCGACAGGCCCGCCTCGAGCAGGATCGTCGCGAGCACCACCGGCGTCTCTTTGATCCCGAGACGCCGCAGCACGACGACCCGCGCGGCAGGCGTGGCCACGCCGCCCGGAATGTACTTCGCCAGCATCGACACCATCTCGGCCTGGAGCGCGATCCGGTACGGGAGCCTGATCCCGTAGGCGCGCAGGATCCGGATCCAGCCGATCACGAAGACGAGGTAGTACGCGGCGAGCACGGCGGTCGCGAGCGCGAGGTCGACGAGGTCGGCGTGCCGGAGACGTGGCGCAGCGTCGCCCCAGACGTCCTTGACGGCCCAGGCGAGCGCTGCGAGAAGGACCGTGACGGCCGCCAGCTCGAGCGTGACGACAAGACGCCTGTTCCGCAGGCCGGCGCGAACCCAGTCGGGAAGACGAGAGCCCAAGGCGGGACACGCTACCTGCCGCGAAGACGGTAAATGGCGCCGCGAGGCAGCTCGTGCGCCTCCCGGTGCTCGATCTCCCACCTCGGCGCGGCCCCCTCCAGAAATGCGGGCAGGGCGGGCCGGCCCGGATCAGCGAGCAGCACCTCCACGCCGAGACGCGGGAGCAGCTCGAGCAGGGGCTCGACGTTGCGCCGCTCGTAGAGCACGTCCGCCGCAAGCACGAGCGCCCAGGGGCCGCGCGCAGCGAGGTCGCCGGGGGACGCCCAGGCGAGCAGCGCGGTCTCGAGCTCGATGCCGTTTCGTCGCGCGTTCCGCTCAGCGGAAGCGCATCCGGGGACCAGTCCGTCGCGAGGACGCTCGCACCGCGGCGGGCCGCGACGATCCCCGGCAGCCCAAGGCCGCAGCCCAGCTCGAGCACGCTGCGCCCCTCGAGGTCGAGCGCGACCAGCGCCCGCGCGAGCGCCACCGCGCTCGGCCAGAGCTCGGCCCAGTACGGGAGGAACTCCTCCCGCTCGAAGGCCGCCTCGTCGATCAGCTCGGCGGGGTCGGGCGGATGCAGCAGCGAGAAGGCCACGCCGCCGATCTCGACCGTCGTTTCGACCAGCTCCACCCAGGTACTGTGCCGCGATGCATTACCGCCGCCTCGGCTCGAGCGACCTCGAGGTTTCGGAGATCAGCCTCGGCTCGTGGCTGACGTACTCGGGCGGCGTCGCCCGCGAGCAGGCCGAGTCCTGCGTCAACCGGGCCTTCGAGGTCGGCATCAACTTCATCGACACGGCAAACGTCTACGGCCGCGGCGCGTCCGAGAGCTTCCTCGGAGACGTCCTGGCCGAACGCCCTCGCGACTCGTACGTGCTGGCGACGAAGCTCTACCACCCGATGAGCGACACGGACTACGGGCTCTCGCGCGAGCAGGTCTTCAAGCAGATCGACGCCTCGCTCGAGCGCCTGCGCACCGACTACGTCGACCTCTACCAGTGCCACCGCTTCGACCTGGACACGCCGCTCGAGGAGACGATGGAGGCGCTGACAGAGGTCGTGCGGCAGGGCAAGGCGCGGTACCTCGGCTTCAGCGAGTGGACCGCGGAGCAGATCCAGGCGGCGCTCGAGCTGCCCGGCGTGGAGAGGTTCGTCTCCAGCCAGCCGCAGTACTCGCTGCTCTACCGCGTGCCGGAGGCCGAGGTGATCCCGGTCTGCGCGGCTAACAACATCTCGCAGATCGTCTGGTCGCCGCTCGCCCAGGGCGTCCTCACCGGCAAGTACCGGCCGGGGGAGCCGCCGCCGCCGGACTCGCGCGCCACGTCCGAGACGATGGGCGGCTTCCTCGGCGGGTTCCTGAAGGAGGAGGTGCTCGAGGCGGTGCAACGGCTCCGACCGATCGCGGACGGGCTCGGGCTCACCCTTCCCCAGCTCGCGCTCGCCTGGGTGCTGCGGGAGCCGAACGTCGCCTCGGCGATCGTCGGCGCCTCTCGCCCGGAGCAGGTCGACGCGAACGCGGCTGCGTCCGGCGTCGAGCTGGACGAGTCGACAGTGGCGGCAATCGACGAGGAGCTCGGCTCCGCCGTGATGCGCTGAGCTCCGAATGAATTCACGCGCCGACCGTCGGTCGGATGCCAATACGTAACGCTATACTTTTTGTATGTCGAAGATGATCACCCTCCGGGTCTCTGAAGAACGGCTACGGAGGGTCGATGAGGCGGTGGCCCGGGGCGCCTTCTTGACGCGTGCGGCGGCCTTGAGCGCGGCAGTCGACCGTCTCCTCGCCGAAGACGAGCAAACCGCGGTCGATCGAGCCATCGTGGAGGGCTATACGCGCATCCCGCCGACTGCGGAGGAGGATGCCTGGGCACGGGCTTCGGGGCTCGAGTCGATCCGCGAAGAACCCTGGTAAGGGGTGGTGAGGCGCGGCGAGATCTGGTGGGTCGAGGGGCCACAGGCGGGCCGCCGACCGCACCTTGTCCTGACGCGGGACGCGGCCATCCCAGTGCTGAACTCCGTGCTCGCAGTGCCGGCGACGAGGACGATCCGCGAGATTCCGTCGGAGGTCCGGCTGGGGCGGGAGGACGGGCTGCCGCGAGAATGCGTGCTGGCCCTCGACAACATCCGCGTCGTATCCAAGGAGTTCTTCGTGGAGCGGATCGGCGAATTGGCCCCGGAGCGAATGGACGAGGTCTGCCGAGCGCTCGGCTACGCCACCGCCTGCGGTGGTACCCCCGGCTACGCCTAAATCAGCCGCTTCTCGAGCACCGCGGCGAGCCGCGTCAGCGGGAACGAGATCAGGAAGAACAAAACGGCGACGCCGCCGAAGATCTCGAACGCGTGGATCTCACCGAGGCCGATCGGCGGGATCGCGGTCAGGCGCTCGTTCTGGCGCTCGCCGGCTTCCAGCACCTCGAGGCCGCCGATCACCTGCGCGAGCGTCGAGTTCTGGATGATGTTCACGAGCAGGCTCACGAACGGGGGGAGCAACCGGCGAAGTGCCTGTGGCAGGACGACGAAGGAGTGTCGGCCGACCCAGCCGAAGCCGAGCGCCGACGCCGCCTCGTGTTGCTCGTGGGGGATCGACTGGACGGCGCCGCGCGTGGCCTCGGCAACCTGGGCGCTCCCCCAGAGGACGAGGGCGATCGACGCGCCGGTGAGCGGGCCGAACTCGAATTGGCGGGACACGGACGGCAGCCCGAAGTAGACGATGAAGACGGTGACGAGGATCGGCAGGCCGCGGAAGACCTCGATGTAGAGCCGGATCAAGGCCTGCAGCGGCAGGAACCGGATCGTCATCAGCGTGCCGAAGAGGATGCCGATGAGCGCGCTCCCGAGCACCGCGATCGCGGACACGCGCAGCGTGCCGGGCAGGCCCTCCTGCAGGATGTACCGGGCGACCGGCTCGACCCAGTCGGGCATCTATCGACTCTCCGGCAGGGCGAGGCGCGACTCGAGCAGGCGGATCGACGCCGAGAGCGTCCACACGAGGGCGAGGTAGGTGACGGCGAGCACCGTGAGCGACTCCATCGTCTGTAGCGTCAAGTTGCTGATGTTGAGCGACGTCGTCGTCAGCTCCGCGTACCCGATCACGTACATCAGCGACGTGTTCTTCAACACGGAGATGTACGTGTTGATCGACGACGGCAGCGCGATGCGGCCGCCGATCGGCAACGTGATGTTGAGGAAGGTCGCGAGAGGGCCGAAGCCGAGCGCGTGGGCCGCCTCCCGGTAACGGTAGGACACCGCCTGGAAGCCGGCGCGGAAGTTCTCGCTGTTGAACGCCCCGCCCCAGATCATCACGGAGAGCCAGGCCACCGTGAACTGGTCGAACACGAGCCCGAACTGCGGGAGCGCGTAGAAGATCATGAAGATCTGCACGAGGATCGGCGTGTTCCGGACCACCTCCACGTAGGCCGCGGTGAGCTGGCTCACGACCGGGATCCGGTGTGCACGCGCGGCACCCAGCACGCCTCCGATGAAGAACGCGCCCACGATCGCGAACCCCGACACCTTCAGCGTGTTCAGCAGCCCGTCCAGCAGCTCGTCCCGGTTCTCGGAGACGAACGCCCACAGGTCGTAGGTGGCGACCAGCATCAGTGCTGCGCAGAGGGGGCGGCCGCGCGTGCGCGGCCGCCCCCTCTGTTGTTCGACGTCGCTTCGAGGCCTGCTAGCAAACGGTGTCGGCGCTCGGGGACCCCGGAGGGGCATACCCGAACGTGTTGTTCGGCCGCAGGATGTTCTTCGAGAAGCCGGCCACGAACCGTGCCGGCACGTTGTTGCGCAGGAGTGTCATGAAGACGTCCTTCTTGCGCATCAGCTCGAGGCGGGAGTCGACCCAACGCTTCATCGCGACGTTGCCCTGCTTGATCCCGATCCCGTAGGGCAAGGCGAGGAACGTGTCCTCGATCAGCTTCGCCGTGCGGTCCGCCGCGGCGACGCCCACGAGCACGGTGTCGTCCCACATCAGCGCGTCCGCTCGGCCCTGGTTGAAGGCGAGCAGCGCGTTCGTGAAGCTGTCCGTGACGACGACCTCCACGGAGGGGTGACAACGCCTCACCCAGCGGTCGTAGATCGAGCCACTCGTCGTCGCCACCTTCCGCCCGGTGAGGCCGCCGAGCGACTGCACCGGCGAGTCGTTCTTGACGAGCAGCCGGCCCGTCGCCTTGTAGTAGGCCCGCGAGAAGTCGATCCGGGTGTCGCGGTCGCTCGTGTAGGTGAACGTCGAGATGACGAGGTCGACGCGGTTCGTCGTGAGAAACGGCTCCCGCGAGGGAGTCGGCGCACACACGAACGTGACCCGCTGCGCGCGGCCGAACGCGTACCGCGCGAACCAGCGGGCGATCTCGACGTCGAAGCCGGCGTTCTTACCGCGGACGTCGATGTAGCCGAACGGCGGCGCGTCGCACTTGACACCGACGATCCAGCGCTTGCGGTCCCTGACCTCCGCCGGCAGCGGCGGGAGCTTCTTCGGTGTCGCCGCCGGCGCGGCACCGCTCGCCTGCACCGCGGGCTGTGCGAGCCCCCAGGCCGCGAACGCCCCGGCGACCACCGCCGCGACAGTCGCAATGAGTACGAGTCGCTTCATTGTGTTTCTCCTTCCTCGTTGGTTTCGACCTCATCGATCTCGAGGTCCTCGAGCGAGTGTGCAAGCTGCAGGGAACGCCGGAGGAAGCGCCTCGTCCGCTCCTCTCGCGGACGGTCGAGGATGTCCGTCGGACGACCCTCCTCGACGATGCGCCCTTCGTCCATGAAGACCACCCGGTCGCCGACCTCGCGCGCGAACTGCATCTCGTGCGTGACGACCAGCATCGTCATCCCGGAGCGCGCCAGGTCGCGCATCACGATCAGCACCTCGCCGACCAGCTCGGGATCGAGCGCCGACGTGACCTCGTCGAACAGCATCACGTGCGGCTCCATCATCAGAGCGCGCGCGATCGCGACCCGCTGCTGCTGGCCGCCTGAAAGCTGGTGCGGGTGCTGGTGCGCCTTCTCGGCGAGCCCAACCCGATCCAGCAGGTCGAGCGCCTGGCGCTCGGAGGCCTCGCGCGACTGCTTCTTGATCCGGCGCGCCGCGAGCGTCACGTTGTCGATCACCTTCAGGTGAGGGAAGAGATTGAACTGCTGGAAGACCATGCCGATCTGCTGGCGGACGCGCGAGACGTCGGTGCCTTTCCGCGTGATCTCCTCGCCCTCGAGGAAGATGCGGCCGGAATCGAGCGGCTCGAGGCGGTTAACGCAGCGCAGCAAGGTGCTCTTGCCGCTGCCGCTCGGACCGATGATCGTGAGCACCTCCCCGGGCGAGACGCTCAGGTCGATCCCGACGAGGACCTTGTTCGAGCCGAAGCTCTTGTGGACATCCTCGAGCCCAACCGTGGGTACGCCGCCATTGCGCGCAGCGGCTCCCCGCGCGCCCGCATCGTCGGTCTCGACTCCCATGCTCCCCACGATCAAAGGAGACGCCGAACCGGAAGTCAAGTTAGCAAGTGGTTAGAGGCCGGGCCGCTCCAGCGCCAGGCGCACGCGTAGCGAGAAGGCCGCGGCAGCGTTGCCGATGCCGCGAACCATCGCGGTGCAGCGGGCAGGCCCCAGCTCGCGAAGGTCGATCGTTGCCGAGCGGGTCCTCCCGGCCAGCAGACGGCCACCCCTGCGACCGTCGCTGCAGCGAAGCTCCATGCGCACCCGTGCACCTGCGCTTCTGATCTTGGCGGTGAAGGTAACGCGGCGGCCCGGACCGAGCAGCTCGAACGGGATCGCAAGGGAGGTGCTCGTGCGGAGCGTGCCGCTACGCGTGATCACGACGGGCGGCTTTGGCGCGGCAGGCGTGGGGGTGGCGGGAACGTTCTCCAGGTCCTTCTCGAGTGCCGCCCGGACAGCCTCGGTCGGGGGATCGAGCCAACCGATCCGAAACGGCGTCTCGAGATGCAGCTGCGCGTAGTCCTCGGCGAAGATCTCTCCGATCGCCCGCTCCCAGCCGAGAGAATAGGTGTGCGAGACCTTGCCCTCAGCGAGAAGTTGGGCAATCCCGCGCGCCTCCCACCACGTCGCGCTGCCGTTCGGCTCGCGGGACGCCGCGGCCACCCCGCGTGCGTAGTCGACATGGTGACCGTACTCGTGCAGGAGCGTGTGGGAGACCTCGGCCGACCTGCCGGCGGCAATCGTGATCCGCGGCTCGCCGCTGCGGCTGTAGCAGCCGGCCGCGCCGCTACCGCAGATCTGCCGCAGCTCAGCCGGAGAGACGAGCAGGAACGTCACCCGCTGGATCTCGTCGCCATGCGCAGCGCCCCGGAGCTGCTCCGCGTACCACTCGACGTCGACGTTCCCGGCTCGCACGTCGAAGGTGATCGGTCGGCCGACGTGGTCCTGGCTCGTGACGACCTCGGCCGATGCGGCCGGCGCGGCTGCGAGCGCCCCCAGGAAGCCGACCAGGACGAGAAACCGGCGCATGAAGTTCACGGTAACCGCCGCCTGCGCACACGCTGTAAGCAGTCGGTTGAGCGTGGGTTAAGGCGCACCGCGTACCCTGCGCGCCATGCGCACGCGGAAGCTCGGCGGCTCGGAGCTCGAGGTGACCGTCGTCGGCCTCGGCTGCAACAACTTCGGCGGCCGGATCGACGAGGCCGCCTCACGCGCGGTCATCGACGCCGCGCTCGAGGCCGGAGTCACCTTCTTCGACACCGCCGACGTCTACGGGAACGGCGGCGGGAGCGAGGAGATCATCGGCCGCGCCCTCGCCGGCCGGCGCAACCGGGTCGTCCTCGCGACGAAGTTCGGCCACGATCTCGGCGACGGCGAGAGTGCCCGCGGCGCGCGGTCGTACATCCGCAAGGCTGTCGAGGCGTCGCTGCGACGCCTGCAGACGGACTGGATCGACCTCTACCAGTACCACCGCCCCGACGGCGTGACGCCCGTCGAGGAGACGCTTGGGGCCCTCGACGAGCTCGTGCGGGAGGGCACGGTGCGCGCGATCGGCTCCTCCAACTTCTCTGCGGCTCTTGTGGACGAGGCTCACGCGGTCGCCGACAACCAGGGACTGTCCCTGTTCGTCTCCGAGCAGAGCGAGTACTCCTGGCTCGTCCGCGACGCCGAGCAGGAACTCCTGCCGGCGTGCGAGCGGCTCGGCATCGGTTTCATCCCCTACTTCCCGCTCGCGAGCGGGCTTCTCACCGGGAAGTACCGCCGCGGCGAGCCGCCGCCGGAGGGAACGCGCCTGCACGGCCGAGAGATCTCCGATGAGCACCTCGACCAGGTCGAGCGGCTGGAGACCTGGGCTCGCGAGCACGGCGTCTCGCTGCTCGACGTCGCGATCGGGGGCCTCGCGGCGCAGCCGGCGGTCGTCTCGGTGATCGCCGGCGCGACAGGGCCCGATCAGGTGCGTGCGAACGCAGAGGCGGGCCACTGGCAGCCCTCCGCAGACGAGCTCTCCTCGCTACGCGAGGCTGCCGGAGGAACGTAGGTCCGTCGCCCGACGACGGGAGCCGCTGTTCGGGCGTGACCGTCCGCCCGGTGTGCAGGTCCGGCGTCAGCTCAGCGAAGGGGTACAGCCGAGACTTTTACTTGATTGCTCAAGTATATCAAAGGTGTGGCGGATCTCTGCCGATGTGGAGTCCCGGCCATGACCACTGCGGAGTTCAGCCGGCTCGGGACCGAAGAGGCCACGCAGATCCTGCGCTGGCGGCTCCGCACGCTCGCAGCCGCAGGGTACGACCTCGACGACGCGGTGGTTGTCGCGAGCAACGTTCAGATCGACCTCCACCGCGCGGTCGAGCTCGTCCGTCGCGGCTGCCCGTCCGGAACCGCCGTTCGGATCCTGCTCTAGTCCGTCTCGACGACCTGCGCGGCGTAGAGCTGGTACGGCAGCTCGTCCAGTACGCGTCGCCGAGGCTCCGGAACGGTGAAGAACCGCCCGAGGGCGAGCGGCTCGAGCCAGGCGAGGTCGGCGCACGTGGCCAGCACGCGGCGAACTGCGTCGCGGTCGCCGCCCAACGCGACGGCATCGACCTTTCCCGCCCAGGATCCGAGGACACGTGCGGCCTCGGCGGCTGCCTCCTCGATGGACTCGCGCTCCTGTCCCTCGCGCCGCCGCCGGAAGCGGTTGGCCGACGAGCCGCCCTTCTTGTGGCGCCCCTTGACGAACCGCGAACCGACCTTGGACGCGACGAGCTGCTCGCCCTCGAAGACTCCGACCGCGAACCCGCCGAGCCGGACGAGCAGCGCCGCGACCGTGTGATCTTCACTCAGTGCCGCGAGCAGCGGCTCGACCACGATGGACTCGTACTCGCCTCGGTGCCGGAGCCCGAACGGCGGTGTCACGGTCAGCGTTCCGTCGGCGAGCTCGAACCAGACGGTTCCGTCCCGGTAGATCGTCCGTCCGGGGCGTCCCGCCAGCGGCTCCAGCCGCTTCGCCAGGTTGGCGCGTCCGATGTGCCGCGTGTCTCCCACCGTCGGGACGGTAGTCGTCTCCATCGGTTCCCTCATCCGGTTGTGCAGCGCGCGTGCCTGGAGCCCGATAGACAGAGCGATGGGCGCCGCCGTCTACAGGGGACCGTTTCGCCGTGAGCAGGCCGAGCGCCTGCTGTGGCGCGCCGGCTTCGGCCCCCGTCGGGGCGAGGCCACCGCGTTGGCACGGAAGGGCCTCGAAGCCGCCGTCTTCTCGTTGACCCGTCCCGGCGCCGCGCGCATGGTGGGCCCGAAGCCACACGACTCCAAGGGCCGCGGACTCGCGCCCGAGGACGCCTGGGGGCACGATCACCTCTGGTGGCTCGACCGGATGGTGCGGACGTCGCGGCCGCTGGTCGAGCGGATGACCCTCGTCTGGCACGATTGGTTTGCGACCTCGCTCCAGGGTGTGGGCTCACAGTCGCTGATGCTGAGACAGAACAGGCTCCTGCGCCGTCACGCGCTCGGCTCCTTCGGCACGCTCCTACGGGAGATCACGAGAGACCCGGCGATGCTCCTGTGGCTTTCGGGAACGGACAACACGAAGTGGTCGCCGAACGAGAACTACGCCAGGGAGCTGATGGAGCTCTTCACGCTCGGGGCCGGTCGCGGCTACACCGAAGGCGACGTACGCGAGCAGGCGCGGTCGTTGACGGGCTGGACGAGCGACTGGCGCAGCGGTGTCGGCCAACACAACTTCCGCTATGCACGCGACCGCCACGACGGGGGCAACAAGCGCATCTTCGGCCAGCGCGGGCCCCACGACTGGGAAGACGCCGTCCGCCTCTGCCTCGAGCACAGCCGCCACCCCGTCTTCTTCGTCGAGAAGCTGTGGAGCTACTTCGTCCCGACGGCTCCTGACGCACGTACGCGTGACTCACTCGTCACGCTGTACCGGAAGGAGCACGACGTCCGCCCCCTCGTCGAGGCGATCCTGCGGCACCCTGCGCTCTACACGGGACCGCGGATGGTGAAGCCGCCCGTCGTCTACACGGCCGGGCTGCTGCGGGCAATCGGTCGGGGCGTCGACACGGATTCCTGGTCGTGGCTCTCGGGGATGACGGGGCAGCGGCTCTTCGTGCCGCCCAGCGTCGCCGGCTGGGACGACAGCCGCTGGCTCGATACCGCAACCTTCCGCGGCCGGTGGTGGATCGCGAACTACGCGACGCAGCCCCTCTCCCTCACCGACAAGCAAGCCGGCTCGCTGCCCTCCCAGCCGGATGAGCTCGTTGAGGGTGCGGTGAGGTTCTGGGGCTCCCCCACCCTCCGCCCGGCGACGCGCCGAGCGCTGCTCGAGTTCGCGCGCCGCTCGATGGCCGACGCGGATGCGAGCTGGAAGCGGCGCTCGTACCCGGTGCTGATCACGAACGCGCTTCGACAACTCGTCGCAACCTCGCCCGACTTCCAGACCTGCTGAGGACTCCGATGGCCCGCCCCTGCTCCGATTACTCGCGCACCGACCTCCTCCGCCGCGGGCTCGCCGAGGCCGGACGCGGGCTCCCGGCAATCGAGCCCGGCATGCCCCTACCTGCCGGTACGGGACTGTCCAGGCGCAGCTTCCTCGCCCGTGGCGCCGGCCTCGGGCTCGCCGTCTACGGCGGGCACGCGCTGCTGCCGCGGCTGCTCGAGGACGGGATCGCTGCGGCCGCGGCGGACCCTTCGGAGCGCGTGCTCGTATCCGTCTTCCTCGACGGTGGCGCCGACTCGCTCTCGATGCTCTTCCCGGGCGATGACCCCCTCTACCGGAGTCTGCGGCCAAAGCTCGCGCTTCCCGCCTCCGTCGGCACAGCCTTTGCGGAGGATCCCCGCCTGCGCTGGCACCCGTCGCTGACACCGCTCGCGACACTCCACGGCGAGGGCAAGGTGACCGTGCTGCCCGGCGTGGGCTACACCGGGCCTGACCAGTCCCACTTCACCTCCCGGCACTTCTGGGAGGTCGGCGCAACGAATGAAGCGCTCCGGACCGGCTGGCTCGGACGCTACCTCGACCGCGTCGGCACTCCCGACAACCCGCTGCAGGGACTCTCGCTCGAGTCGCGGCTCCAGCCGGCGCTCGCAACTGCGCGGGTGCCGGTCGCGTCGATCGACTCCCCCGACCGCTACGACTTCTGGACCCGGGGTGTCTGGGGCGACGTCGAGCAGCGGCTCATGGAGGCGATCGGCTCGCTCGGCGGGCTGCCCACGGACGGGGATGCGGCGCTTCTCCAGGCAAGCGCCGCATCGCGTCAGGCGGCGCGGCTCCGGCAGCAACTGCTGCCGTTCACGCCGAAGGACGGCCAGCCCGGCTTCACGAGCCCCGTCACCTATCCCACCGGCGAGGACGACTTCCCGCGCCGGCTCGCCGGCCTCGCAGCAATGCTGGGCTCCGGCCTTCCCGTACGTGCTGTGGCGCTGACCGCGCCCGGCATGTACGACACGCACGACAGCCAGCCCGACGCCCTCGCTGAGGGGCTTACCATCACCGCCGAGAGCCTGCTCGCTTTTCAGCGCGACCTCGAGTCGCGCGGGCTCGCCGACCGTGTGCTCATCCACGTCTGGTCGGAGTTCGGCCGCCGCGCGGAGGAGAACGGCTCGGCCGGCACCGACCACGGAGCCGCCGGCATCGGCTTCCTCATCGGCACCCGCGTCAGCGGAACTGCGATCGGCGAATATCCTGGGCTCGCCCAGCTCGACGCGGACGGGAACCTCCGGGCGACCTCGGACTTCCGCGGACTCTACGCCGCCCTGCTCGAGGACTGGCTCGGGACAGATGCGGAAGGAATCATCCCCTCCGCAGCCTCGTTCGCCCGGCCACGGATCCTGAAGTGATCTCGCCGTTGTGTCTCTCGCTGCCGTGATCAGGGTGATGGTGCGGGAAGCGTGAACGAGACGCGGGCGCCCCCGCCGGGGCGGTTCTCGGCCCAGATGCGGCCCCCGTGCGCCTCGACCAACCCGCGCGCGATCGCCAGCCCGAGCCCTGCGCCGCCTCCGCCAGTCGACGAGCGGGCGCGGTCACCACGCCAGAAGCGGTCGAACATGCGCTGCTCCGAGAGGAGCTCGAGGCCGGCGCCGGTATCCTCGACCGTGACCCGCACCTCGTCACGCCGGGGCTCGGCGCGTACCGCGACGGAGCCGTCGGCCGGCGTGTGCCGCAGCGAGTTCGTGAGCAGGTTCAGGAGGACGCGCTCGACCTTGTCCGGCGCGCAGCGAACGGTGACCGAGTCACCCACGTCGGCACTGAGGTGGACGCGACGCGCCTGCGCCTCTGCCTCGAGCCCTCGAAGACACGAGCGGACGACGCCGGAGAGCTGCGCGTCGCGGAGCTCGAGCGTCAGCGCGCCCGCGTCGATGCGAGCCAGCTCGAACAGATCTTCCACGAGCCTGCCGAGCGTTCGCACCTGTTCCTGGAGCGCAGGAAGGTAGTGGTTGGGCTCGACGAGGCCGTCCTCGAGCGCCTCCAGCATGGCCTGCATGTTGGCAAGTGGGGTACGCAGGTCGTGGCTCGCCCATGCGACCAGTTGCGTCCGGGCATCGAACAGCTCCTCGAGTCGCTCCGCCATCTGGTTGAACGTCTTCGCCAGGGCGACGAGCTCCCGCTGGTCGGGCTCGGGTGCCCGCGCGCCCAGGTCGCCGCCGGCGAGCGCGGCCGCCGCTCGTCGAAGCGGCTCCACCCCCCGAGCAATCGAGCGGGCGAGCAGGAGCGCTGCGACAACTGCTGCCGAGGCGGAGCCGGCGGCGACCGCGAGAATCGTGAGGTCGTGGTCCGACTCGAACATGACCACGCCGCTGAGCACGACAGCGGCGAGCGGGAGCAGCACTGCCAGAAGGCCGAGCCCTGCGAGCTGTAGCCGAAGGGTCGGCAGGCGTCGCAGCGCGAGGCCCGCGGCGAGGCCGCACAGGAGCGTGCCTCCGGCCACGAACCCGGCGACCGCGATCACGCGACGAACCGGTAGCCGACGCCCCAGACCGTCTCGAGCATCCGCGGCCGCGAAGGATCGTCCTCGATCTTCTCACGCAGCCGCCGCACGTGGACGGTCACGGTGCCGGTGTCGAGCGCAGCCTCGTATCCCCAGACGCGATCCATCAGCTGGCTGCGGGAAAAGACCCGCCGCGGATTGCTCGCAAGGAACCAGAGCAAGTCGAACTCCAATGCGGTGAGCTGGAGCCGCTCGCCCCGTTTTGTCACCTCTCGCGCGCCCGAGTCGAGCTCGAGATCGGCTACCGAGAGTCTGGCGTCACCGGGTACGGGCGGTGCAGCCCGCCGCAGGACCGTGCGAACGCGCGCAGCAAGCTCTCGCGGCGAGAATGGCTTCGTCACGTAGTCGTCGGCCCCGATCTCGAGCCCCACGATCCGATCGGCCTCCTCGCCGCGCGCGGTCAGCAGGATCACCGGCAGGTCGGAGCGGGCCCGGATCCAGCGACAGAGCGAGAGCCCGTCCGTGCCGGGCAGCATCACGTCGAGCACGACCAGGTTCGGCGGGTCGCGCTCGAGGAGCTCGCGGGCTCGCTCGCCGTCCCCGGCCTCGAGCGTCCGGTAACCCTCGCGCTTCAGGTAGCGGACCACGACCTCGCGCACGATCGGCTCGTCATCCACGATCAGAACGGTGGCCATGATCAGATTGTGACCCTCCGGGCAAGCGGCGATGTTGCGTGAGCCTTAAATCGCCCGGCGTCACCCGGGCCCCCGCTACCGGACGAGCGTGCCGTTCGGCCGGACGACCAGCCAGAGCCCACCGAACTGATCGACGTTCTGGCACTTCACCTCTCCGGGGCCCTCATGCGCGTAGTAGTAGAGGGGCCACCCGTTGTAGGTGACCTGAAGACGCCCATCGCGTCTCCGGGTCGTGCCGACCTCCGACTGCTTGACGCCAGTCCCCGCGCGCACCCCGTCCTTGGCAAAGTAGACGGGCCAGGCCTTCGCGCACTCGCCGTAGCACCGGCTCGGCCCGCCCCGGCGGTCGCGCGTGAAGCCGTAGAGGACTTGACCCCGACCGTCGAAGAGAATGCGACCGAACCGTGTCGACCTCACGGTCAGCGTTGTTCGCGCTTGGGCCTGTTCGCTCGCCTGCGGCGACTCGAGAGCCCGTTGGCCTGAAAGTGAGGCACCGGGAAACGCAGCGGCCGCAAGCGCGACCAGAACGACTGCCTTCTTCATGACGCTCTCCTTCGACGACGGTGACCCAGATGCTAGACCCCTTACATTGCGGAATCCTTACGACCGGCTGAACGCTTGCTGAAGCCTGACGGTTCCCTGCAGCTCGACGCAGAGCTCACAAACCGACGTGCTCGGCCAGCCAGCGCCGGTTCCGCGACTGCGCCTCGATCTGGGGCGAGGGGTCTTCCCCCGGGAGGGGCACCCAATCCTGCTCGACGACGATCCAGCCGGAGTAGGCACCGAGCTGCCCGAAGAACCCTCTCAGGTCGACGTCACCGGTGCCCAGCTCGCAGAAGGCGCCTCTGCGCCACGCGTCGTCCCAGGTCGGCGTCGCCTCCAGCACGGACAGCCGGACGTCCTTGACGTGCACGTGCGCCACGCGGTCCCGCCAGTCGCGCGCGGCTTGCACGGGGTCGCCGCCCGCAGCGGTGAGATGGCCGCTGTCGAGGAGGAGCGCGACGTCCGTGCCCTCGAGCAGACGGTCGATCTCCCCCGGGGTCTGCACGCGTGTGCCCATGTGGTGATGGAAGCTCGGTTCGAACCCACGTGTACGCGCCAGCTCGACCGCGTGCGCGACGCCGTCGAGGTCGACCTCCCCGTCGCGCAGGCCCCTGTCGCACAGGATCGGTTGCGCGTTGAACCCCTCGAGCAGATCGAGGGTTGCTGCGAGGGGCGCGAGGTCGCCGTCGCCGAAGCGAAGCTCGACGAAGGCGCCGGCGAGGAGGAGCCCTCGCCGCCGGAGGCGATCACCTAGCGTCTCGCCTCCGCCGAGATAGCCGAGCGGGCCGAGCTCGGTTCCCTCGTATCCGGCGGCTGCGATCGCGTCGAGCACCTGCTCGGGCCCGGGCACGTCCGGCAGGACACCCACCGTGAGCTCGAACGCGCCGTAGCTGACGGGCGCGTTCGCAACGCGAATCATCGAACGAGCGGTACGCGAGGATCGGGGTCGAGGTCCGCCCACGCGCCGCGGATCCAGTGGAGCGCCGGATCGTCGGCGGATTCCATCGAGCGAGTGTCACCGGCGAGCGCGTTCAGGTAGTAGAGGTCGTAGCCGTGCGCGGCTGCCGTCGTGTGGTAGCCGTACGGGACGAGCATCAGATCGCCGTCGCGGACGGTCTCCGTCACGTCCAGCCCGTGGCGCGGGCTGTACAGGCGCTGCACGGCGAACGCCTCCGACGCGGCCATGCGGAAGTAGTAGGTCTCCTCGAGCACGACCTCGCCGGGAGCGTTGTCCTCGTCGTGCTTGTGCGGCGGATAGCTCGACCAGTTCCCGGCGGGCGTGAACACCTCGACGACGAGCAGCCGCTCGGCGGGGAACTCCGGCTTGACGATGTGGTTGATCTGCCGAGTCGCGTTGCCCGAGCCGCGCACCTCCATCTCCACGTCCTCCGGACGTACGAGCACAGGATCGCGGCGCGTCTCGCAGCGCGCGCCGCAGATCGCGACCTCGCCCTCGGCCTCGAGGCTGTAGGCGGTGTCGCGCGGCAGGTAGAGCGCCCACGGCATCCCGGCGAAGACGTGCTCGCGGCCGCCGAGCTCCCAGCTCTGACCGTCGACCTCGACGCGGCAGGGGCCGGCGAGCGGCACGAGCGCGATCTCGGCGTCCCCGGTCTCTGCGGAGAACGTGCCGCCGCGCACGCCGAAGTGCAGGTAGCGCCAGCCCGCCGTCTCCGGGCTCACGTGTTCCCAGCCGCCCGCTCTGAGCAGGAGGTCGCTCATACGAGCGCCGCCTCGAGCTCCTCGAGCCGCGGCATTGCCTCCGAGCAGGCAAGACGCGAGGCGACGAGCGCGCCGGCGACGGTGCCACGCCGCACGCCTTCGACGAGTGGCAACCCGGCGAGCAGCGCGTGTCCCAGCGCCGCTGCGAAAGCGTCGCCGGCGCCGAGACCGTTCACGACGTCGACCGGGAAGCCGGGCACGTCGGTCTCCTCCCCGTTCTCGAACACGGTCGCGCCGCGCTCGCCCCGCTTCAGCACGAGCGTGGCCGCCTCGACCTGAGCGGCGTCCACCTCCTCCTCGTTGCCGATCACGATGTCGGCCGCGGCTGCGGCCTCTGCCGCGAGCGCCGGGTACGCAGGCGGGTCGTCCCAGAGGCTCGGCCGCCAGTCGAGGTCGAAGATGGTCGTGCCGCAGTGCGCGTGCAAGGCGCGGAGCGTCGTCTCGCGGCTCGGAGACTGCGCGAGTCCCGTCCCGGTCGCGTAGAGCAGCGGCGCAACAGCAACCTCACCCGCATCGAAGTCATCGGCCGCGAGCTGCCAGTCGGGCGCCGTCGGCTTCCGGTAGAAGGTGAGCGGAAAGCGGTCCGGCGGCCAGACTTCGCAGAACGTCGGCGGCGTCTGCCAGTAGGGATCGACGGCGAGGAAACGCACGTCGACCCCCTGCGCGGCGAGCCATGAGCGCACGTACTCCCCGTGCCCGTCTTTGCCCACGCGGGAGACGATCGCCGTACGCACGCCGAGGCGCGCAAGCCCCGTCGACACGTTCCCTGCGAACCCGCCGACGAAGCGCGTGAAGGTGCGCACCTCGGAGAGCGGGGTCTCGAGCTCGTTCGGGTACAGGTCGATCCCGACGCGGCCCAGCACGATGGCCTGGATCACAGGTGGCTCCGCTCGTCCTCGCGCGCGGCCTCGTATTGCTCCCGCGCTGCGCGTACGGCCGCGACGTCCGAGACCTCGGCGACCGCGACGTCCCACCAGCTTTCGTACGACGGAACGCCCTCGTGGCGGTCGACCTCGACGACGATCGCGACCGGGCCGTCCTCGGCCCGCGCCGCCTCGAGCGCGGCGCGCAGCTCGTCGAGCGTCGCGGCGCGGATCGCCTTCGCGCCGAGGGACGCGGCGTTCGCGGCGAGATCGACCGGCAGGTGCTCCCGCGACTCCTGGCTGTCGACTCCGAGCGAGCCGTTCGAACGGAAGCGGTACAGAGTGCCGAAGCCGTCCGTGCCGAGCGAGCGGGACAGTGAGCCGATCGAGCCGTAGCCGTGGTTGTCCACGATCACGACGATCACCTTCTGCCGCTCCTGCACCGCAGTCACGAGCTCGCTCGAGAGCATCAGGTATGAGCCGTCTCCGACGAGGACGTAGACCTCCCGCTCGGGCGCCGCCAGCTTCACGCCGAGCCCGCCGGCGATTTCATAGCCCATGCAGGAATACCCGTACTCGACGTGATAGCCCTTCGGGTCGCGCGTGCGCCAGAGCTTGTGCAGGTCGCCCGGCATCGACCCCGCTGCGCAGACGACGACGTCCTGCGGACGCGCCGCGTGATTGACCGCGCCGATCACGGCGCTCTGCGCCGGCGGATCGTGCTCGAGCGCATACAGGCGCGACACTTCCGCGTCCCACTCGCGGTTGAGCCGCGCGGCCTCGGCGCGGTAGGCGTCGTCGACAGACCAGCCGTCGAGCAGCTCCGCAAGCCGCTCCAGCGTCGCACGGGCATCGCCGACGAGCATGAGGCCGGCGTGCTTGGCCGCGTCGAAGTCCGCGACATTGACGTTTACGAAGCGGACCTCACCATGCCGAAACGCCGTTTTCGACGCGGTCGTGAAGTCGGACCAGCGAGTACCTACGCCGATGACGAGATCGGCCTCGGCGGCGACGCGGTTGGCGGCGAACGTGCCGGTGACGCCGATCGCGCCGAGTGCCGAGGGATGGTCATAGGGCAGCGACCCCTTGCCTGCCTGCGTCTCTCCCACAGGGATGCCGGTCTCGCCGCAGAGGCGCCGAAGCGCGTTCGTCGCCTCCGAATAGATGACGCCGCCGCCGACGACGAGGAGCGGCCGCTGCGCCCCGCGGATCAGCTCGACGGCGGTCGCGAGCGTCGCTTCGTCGGGCAGTGGGCGCGGCACGTGCCAGACGCGCTTGCGGAGAAAGCCGTCCGGACAGTCGAACGCCTCCGCCTGCACATCCTGCGGGAAGGCGAGCGTGGCCGCTCCAGTCTCCGCCTGGTTGACGAGGACCCGCATCGCCTGGAGCGCGGCCGGCACCACCTGCTCCGGGCGCCAGATGCGGTCGAAGTACCTCGACACAGGGCGGAACGTCTCGTTCACGGAGGCATCGCCCGCCCACGGCACCTCGAGCTGCTGCAGCACAGGGTCGGGGCGGCGCGACGCGAACACGTCACCCGGCAGCAGGAGCACGGGCAGCCGGTTCACCGTCGCGAGTGCGGCACCGGTGACCATGTTGGTCGCACCGGGCCCGATCGACGTCGTGCACGCCAGCGCGCCGAGGCGGTTCTTCATCCGCGCGTAGCCGGCAGCGGCGTGCACCATCCCCTGCTCGCTGCGGCCCTGGTAGTAGGTCAGCAGCTCGGGGCTCTCGTAGAGCGCCTCGCCGATCCCGGCCACGTTGCCGTGGCCGAAGATGCCGAAGCAGCCGCCGAAGAAGCGCTGCTCGATGCCGTCGCGCTCGACGTACTGGGCGGCCAGGAACCGGACGAGCGCCTGCGCGGCGGTCAGCCTCACGCCCCGGGCCGCCTTTCACGGGACCTCACGTTAGATCTCGGCCTTGATCGCCTCGAGCTCGTGCTCGAGCTCATCCAGCTCGCGCCCGCCGGCCATCAGACGCACGAGCTCCTGGCGATCGATCTCGCTCTTCGCGTACGTCCCGAGGCTCTGGCCACGGTTCAGGATCACGAACCGGTCGCCGACCGGGTAGGCGTGGTGCGGGTTGTGCGTGATGAAGATGACGGCGACGCCGCGGTCGCGCGCCTGCAGGATGTACTTGAGCACCATGCCGGCCTGCTTCACGCCGAGCGCCGATGTCGGCTCGTCGAGGATGAGGACGCGCGCGCCGAAATAGACCGCTCGCGCGATCGCTACCGACTGCCGCTCGCCGCCCGACAGCGTGCCGACGGGCTGGTCCGGGTCGCGGATGTCGATCCCCATCTCGCTCAGCTCTCGCCGCACGATTCGCTTCGCCGTCGCAGCGTCGAACCACCGCAGCGGTCCGATCCCCTTCCGCGGCTCGGCGCCGAGGAAGAAGTTTCGCCAGATCGCCATCAGCGGCACCATCGCGAGGTCCTGGTAGACGGTTGCGATCCCCTTCGCGCGTGCGTCCCGTGGAGAGGCGAAGTGGACCTCCTCCCCGTCGACCAGCAGCCGCCCGGCATCGTGGCGGTGGCTGCCGGAGAGGATCTTGATGAAGCTCGACTTGCCCGCGCCGTTGTCGCCGAGGATGCAGGTCACCTCGCCCGCGTTCACGTGCATCGAGACCTCCTTCAGCGCGACGATGTTGCCGTAGTACTTCGAGATCGCGTCGGACTCGAGGAGGTGCGGCGCTGCGGTCATCGCACCCTTTCCGCACGACTGCGGATGACCGTGTTCAGCATGACGGCCGCGAAGAGGATCGCACCCTGGAACGTGAACGTCCAGTTGCTGTCCCACTCGGCGAAGATGATCCCGAGCTGCACCATGCCGAGCATCGCGGCGCCGAAGAACGTCCCGATCACAGAGCCGTAACCGCCCGTCAGCAGGCAGCCGCCGACCACGGCGCAGATGATGAAGATGAACTCGAGCCCGATGCCTTCCTTCGCCTGGATCGAGCGGAGCTCGAGCGCCGTGATGATCCCCATCAGCGCGGCCACGCCGGAGGTCATCATGAAGAGCGTGATCTTCGTCCGCGCGACCGGCACGCCCACGTTGCGCGCCGCGACGGGATCACCGCCGGCGCTGTAGATCCAGTTGCCGAAGCGGGACTTCGCCAGCAGCCATGCACCTGCGAGCGTGAGCCCGATCCACCACAGCACCTTCACCTTGAAGTCGTACTGGGTGAAGTCCGACGCGAAGAACCGGCGTGCGGACTCGAAACCGGTGGCGCTGTCGATCTCCTGGATCGCCGTCGTACCGGTGAGCTTGAGGGTGAGTGCCGCGTTGATGCCCTGGAGGACGAAGAAGGTGGCGAGCGTGACGATGAAGCTCGGCAGGTTCGTCCGGATCACGACCAGGCCGTTCACGAACCCGATGGCGAGGCCAAAGCCGAGCACGATCGCCATCGCGGGCCAAATGTTCAAATCCTGGAAGGTGGCGAGGTAGCCGAGCAGGAGGCCGGAGCTACCGATCATCGCTCCCGCCGAGAGGTCGAACTCGCCGCCGATCATCAGCAGCGCGACCGGGACGGCGACGATGCCGAACTGTGCCGCCTGGTCGGTCCAGCTCGCGGCGATCGCGGGCTCGCCGATCCAGTTCACCCCGCGTGCGAAGTACGCGAACACGAAGAAGACCGCGACGGCGCCGACCAAAGCGCCGATGTCCGGTCGCGTGAGCACACGCGCGAGCGGCCCGACCCGGACGAGTCGCTCGTCGGGCGTCGCGGTCGTTGCGGGCCTCTCGGCCATCGCTTTCTCGGGATCCGGAGGGCGGGCGACGCCGAGGTCGCCCGCCCGGCCCGGTTCCTAGCGGGTGCCTTTCGCGGCGAGCGCGGCCACACGGGCGGCGTTCGCCTTGTTGATGATGCCGGGGCCGGTCAGCACCGGCGCACCGTTCCCGACCGTGTTGAGGTTGGTCTCGTAGAGGACTCCGAAGACGACCGGCAGATACCCCTGGAGGTACTGCTGCTGGTCGATCGCGAACAGCATCTTCCCGGAGCGGATCAGCTTGATTGCCCCGCCGACGTCGAACGTGCCCACCTTCGTGCCGGACGGGACGACTTCGGTGCACGGGATCGTCACGTCCGGATCGAGGCCGAGAAAGCCGTCGAGCGACTTGTCGGCGGTGAAGGCCGCCTTGACCTTCGTCTTCGTGCCTGGAATGTCCGATTTCGCGTTCGGAATCGTCAGCACCTTCACGCCGCCGCTGCCGAGGATCTTCTTCACGCCATTTGCGCGCTGGACGAGGCCCGAGTTGCTGGCCTCGTGGATGACGACCAGCACCTTCTTCGCACCGGCGCTCTTGAATTGCTTGCCGGCGCCCTGACCGGCGATCTCCTCGGTCTGGCCGACGTGGACCATGTACGCCGGGAGCGAGTCGAAGGCGCCGAGGCCGGAGTTGACGGTGATGATCCGGATCCCCTTCTGCGATGCCTTCGTGAGCGGGTCCTTCAGGGCGCTCGCGTCCGGCACCGACGTCGCGATGATCTTTGCTCCCGAGGCGATCGCGGCGTTGAGGCCGGACACCTGCTTCGCGACATTGTTGTTGGCGTACACCTGCGTGACGCTCACACCGCGGCCCTTCAGATCCCTCGCGGCCTGGTCGACGCCCTTCTTGAACACCGACCAGAAGGAGCCGGTGTCGCCGTGCGTGACGACGGCGACCTTGAAGTTCGTCCCCGTGGTCGCCCCGAACGCTGCTGCGGTGGGGCCGCCAAGCGCGGTCAGACCTGCTGCGGCAAGGCCTCCCCTGACGAGGAGACCTCGGCGCGAGAGCCCCGTCTCCTCGATCGTCTCGAAAACTTCGTCGTTCATCGTGTCCCGTCTCCTTTTGTCGGGTGCAACTCGAGTGCTGCGATTCTCAACCGGCGAGGGCTTCCGCGCTAGTCACCTCCTCGATCGAGATCGGCCGCCGCTCGTCGCGCGAGCGGTCGGCTGCGACGGCGACCCGGAGCGCGGCGCGCGCCTCATCCAGCGAACACGCGCTCTCACCTCCGTTGCGCACTGCGTCGACGAACGCCGCGAGCTCGGCGCGGTAGGCCGGCTCGAAGCGCTCGAGGAAGTTCCGGTAGCCGACCTCGCTTGGCTGCGTGGCGCCGGGCTCGACGGAGCGGATCGGGCTACGGGAGTCGATGCCGACGGCGATGCTGTCTGCGGTGCCGAAGAGCTCGAGCCGCACGTCGTAGCCGAGCGCGTCGTGGCGCGTCCCCGAGAGGATGCCAAGCGCGCCGCCGCTCAGCCGGAAGGTTGCGACGGCGGTGTCGACGTCTCCGTGGCGTCCGAACCAGGGTGTCGCGCGAACGGCGCCGTCCGCATAGACCTCGACGATCTCTTCTCCGCTCACGTGGCGCACCGAATCGAAGTCGTGGATGTGGAGGTCGCGAAAGATTCCTCCCGACGCCGCGACGTACTCCTCGGCCGGCGGTGTGGGATCGTGTGTCGCGGCGCGGACGACGAGCAAGCTGCCGAGCGCCCCGCCCACGACCGCGTCACGCGCGGCGAGATAGCCCGCGTCGAAGCGGCGTTGAAAACCGATCTGAACAAGGATTCCGGCACGCTCGACCTCCGCGGCGAGATCGTCCAGTGTTGCAACGTCGAGTGCAACCGGCTTCTCGCAGAACGCAGGAAGGCATGCCTCTGCGGCGAGGCGCAGCATCGACGCGTGCCCCGGTGTCGCCGTTGCAATCACGAGCGCATCGACGCCGGCCTCGACGAGGGCCTCGGGCGTGTCCACCACCTGCGCGCCGGCCTCGCGTGCGACTCTGCTTGCGCGGGCAGGTTCGACGTCGGTCAACGTCACCGACGAGACGTCCGCCAGCTCCCGCAGTGTGCGGACGTGAAAGGCGCCGATCCTCCCGACTCCGATCACGCCCACATGGAGGCCCACGGTCATGGAAGCGGTTACCGTAAGCGGTTACATACAGCCTGTCAAGCGGGCTTTGCGGTGGAGCCCCGGACGACGAGCTCGGGCTCGAGCAGGTGCAACCGTTCGGTCACCTCATGCCCCCCGGCGAGCTCGAGCAAGAGCTGCGTCGCCCGCTGGGCGATCTCGAACGCCGGCTGGTGAATGGTCGTCAGCGGCGGCGTCGTGTGTCCCGCGAGCCGAAGATCGTCGAACCCGACGACCGACACGTCGTCGGGGACGCGACGCCCGCTCTCGGCAATCGCGTGCATGACGCCGAGCGCCGAGAGGTCGTTGGCGGCGAAGACGGCGGTCAGGTTCGCGGCTGCAAGCAGCGCTCGCATAGCCAGGTACCCCCCCTGCTCGGTGAAGGAGCCGACGGCGACGAGAGCAGGGTCGTGCTCGACCGCGGACGCCGTGAGGGCATCCCTGTACCCGCCGACGCGCTCGTCGCTGATGCGCAGCCCGGGCGCCCCGGCGACGTGTGCGATCCGCGTGTGCCCGAGCTCGAGCAGGTGCTCGGTGGCGAGCCGCGCCCCGAGGCGGTTGTCGACCTGGACGAGGGGGACGGAGGTGGAATCGATGTCGCGGTCGAGGCAGACGATCGGGAGGCCCTCGCGCACGAAGTCGGCAATCCGCTCGGGCGGCAGCACGAGCCCATCCACGAGGACGCCGTCCACCTGTTTTGCGCGCAAGAGGGTCAGGTACTGCTCCTCTCGCACGGGATCGCCTTCGGTGGTGCACAGGAGCATCGTCGAGCCGGCCGCGAGCGCCCGCTCCTGGATGCCGCTCACGAGCGCGGCGTAGAACGGATTCGCGATGTCCGGCAGGAGCAGCGCGATCGTCTGCGTCGACTTGGTCACGAGGCTGCGCGCGACCGTGTTCGGCTGGTAGCCGAGCTGCCGCACCGCTGCGTCGATCGCCGCACTCGTCGCCGGGGCGATCTGGCCGATGCCATTGAGCGCCCGCGAGACGGTCGCCGTCGAAACCCCGGCGAGGCGAGCCACGTCGTAGATCGTGGGCCGTGCGCTGCTCACCCACCCAGCGTAAGTACCGTAACCGCTTTCAGCAACCGCTTCCGGTTTCGGCCGCTGCGGGCCTACCGTGTGCCTCCAGCGCTTCAGGTGCCGGAGCAGAGGCGGCGCGAAGCAGTCTAGCGCCGAGCGCAGCCGCCGCCGCGACGAACACGGCACCGACGACGAACGCGACGTGGTAGCCGCTGTTGAGAGCCGCCAGCGTCCCCTCGCCGGATGCGAGCAGGCTCTCGCTGCGCGAATCCGCGAGGCTGGCGAGAACGGCAAGACCGACGGCGCCCCCCATCATGAACGCCGTGTTGACGACTCCCGAAGCGAGTCCCGCCTGCTCCTCCCCGACGTCGCTCATTGCGGCGAGGAGAATGGGATTGAACGCGATGCCAGCGCCGAGACCCACGGCGATCGTCGCGGGCAGTATGTCGATGGCCCAGCTGCCGTCAACCGGCGTCCGTGCCAGGAGGACGAGCGCGAGCATCATCAGGGCCAGCCCGATGAGCAGCGGAGTCTTGATGCCCAGGCGCATCACCAGCTTGTCGGAGAGCAGAAGTGAGGAGGCTCCCCAGATCACCGTTCCGGGCAGGTAGGCGAGGCCGACCTCGAGGGGGCTGTACTCGAGCACGAGCTGGAGATAGAGCGCGGAGAAGAAGAAGTAGGCGAACAGCCCGGCGGCCATGAGCGCGCCGACCACGTTGGCCGTCGAGATGTTGCGGTTGCGGAACAGGCCGAGCGGCATGAGCGGATCGGCGATACGCCCCTCGATCGAGAGGAAGAGGGCGAGGAGCGCAGCGGCGCCCCCGAGGAGGCCGAGCGTCTTGATCGACGTCCAGCCTTGCTCGTTGCCGTTGACGATCGCGTAGACCGCGAGCATCAGCGAGGCGGTCACCGTGATCGCTCCCGCGACGTCCACCCGCCCGGTCGCGGCCGGACCGCGCTGCGTCGGCAGCAAGCGGAGCGAGAGAACGTAGACCAGCGCGCCGACAGGCAGGTTGACCAGGAAGATCCAGGACGTAGAGCGCGAGCCAGCGGGCGCGATTGTCCATGGTCATCTCTTCCCTCCTCTCGGATGCGCGTTCGGGAAGTTAGACCGTCGGGCGGCAGAAACTCATCGGTCGTGTACCCGATGAGTTCGCTTCGGCGGCTCGGTCTATCACCTGATGGCCGCGCCAGCGCCGCGCACGATCGACTTCGCGATCTGGGGGCCGATCTCCCGGGCAGATCTGCCTGGTCTCTGCGAGCGTGTCTGCGCGTTGCTCGACGGCAGCGGCACTCCCGTCGCCCGGTGCAGCGTGATAGGCGTGGAACCGGATGCCGTGACGGTCGAAGCGCTCGCACGGCTGCAGCTCGCGGCGCTGGGGCTCGGCTGCAAGGTGCGGCTGCGCCACGCGTCACACGAGCTGCTCGAGCTAGTCGCCTTCATGGGTCTGACGGACGTCCTGCCGGATTGACAGGCGACCGATGAGTATGCGGTCTCGCGAGTAAACGCCGACGAAACCGGCCGCGCTACGGCCCGAGCCGCGCTGGCAGCCCGAAGAGCGGAAAGAGCTTCTCGGTGTCGAGGAAGAACGTGAACTCGACGATCCGGCCGTGTGACAGCTCGAGGACCTGCAGCGCCCACGGGTCGTAGCCGCCGCCGGTCGGGCTGGGCTTGTACTGCCCGAAGGCGGGCGAGCCGTTTGCCGCCACGGTGGGGACGACCCGGGAGCCACGGCAGCCGGCTCCAGGGCCGACCCACCAGGCGAGGATGTCGTCACGCCCCCGCAGCCACAGGTCGTACGGCGGCATCGACTGGGTCGCGTCCTCCTGGATCAGGGACGTGAGCGCGTCCATGTCGTAGCGCTCGAAGGCTTCCACGTAGCGGGCGAGCAGCGCCGCGTCGGCCTGGTCCATCGCCGGCGACGGGTCCGCAGCACTCACGTTGGTGGCTTCGAGCGTCGCCCGCGCCCGCTGAAGCGCGCTGTTGACCGACGCGACGCTCGTCTCGAGGAGCTCCGCGACCTCGGCTGCCTTCCAGCGGAGCACCTCGTACAGGATCAGCACCGCGCGCTGGCGCGGCGGAAGATGCTGCAGCGTCGCGACGAACGCGAGCCGGATCGTCTCGCGCGCGACGGCCACCTCCGCCGGGTCTCCCTCCGGCACGACGCGGCCGTCCGGGATCGGCTCGATCCACGTGACCTCGGGCAGCGTGCTCAGGTTGGACTCGACCGGCTCGCGCGCGGGCCCCAGGTCCATCGGGCGAGCGCGACGCTCTCTCCCGTTCAGCATGTCGAGGCAGACGTTCGTGGCGATCCGGTAGAGCCAGGAGCGCAGCGCCGCACGGCCTTCGAAGCGGTCGAAGCCGCGCCACGCGCGGATGAAGGTCTCTTGAACAGCGTCCTCCGCCTCGACGGAGCCGAGCATCCGGTAGCAGTAGGCCGTCAGCTCCCTCCGGTGCTGCTCGAGCTGGCTCTCCACCTCGCCTGCGGGGGTCTTGAGGGTGAGCGAAGACTCGTGCATCAACGACATCGTAAGCAAGCACGAGCCGTAGACAGCATGACGAGCGGCCGTCATGCGCAACAACCTCCCGGGCGACCGTCGCGAGCAAGGCAGGAGGGTCGAGCGGGCGCGTACCGGCGAGCAGTGCGTCAGTGCGCGCTCAGGAACGTCTGCTGCGCCGGCATCCTCGGCGTCGGTCGCCAGTTGGCAAGAGAGCTGCTACGGCCGCCGGGCTGACAATGAAAAGCCCCGTTGCCGGGGCTTTCGAGCAGCGGTTGCCACCTTAGCCTCGTCTTCGCCCCACTCGCTGGCCGGCAGACCGGGATCGAGGGGGTCGCTCGGAACCGGACGGTGGGTCGTTCTCCCGCCGGTTTCGTCCAAAAGGCGGTCGTGCAAGGAGCTAAGCCTCGAAACGGCCCCTTCGATGTACGACCTTCAGCGCTCAACCGTGCACATGCGGTCACCGGCCATCACCTGGTCGAACACTTCGTTGATAGTCGCGTCGAGGGCGTCGCTGTAGGAGCCGAGCCGCGGCCCCGCCCACCGAACGATCGGGGTGACACCGGGTCCCATCGCGGTCACGCGATGCTGCTCTCCGAGGCCTGGACCGCGCGCGTCGGAGCTGGGGTAGCCCGGTGGTGGCGCCTGAGTGACAAACGTGTAACAGAAGGTACCCGTCGGCCGATGCGTCGCGATCGCCGTGTCCCTCTTCCAGCCCGGACCGTAGACAGAGTTGAACGTGTCGATGTAGACCATGCGTGAATACGGATCGTTCGTCTTTGGCGATGGCGTGCGAAACCCGTGAACCGGAACGCCGAGGTAGCTGAGCCGCCCGAACACACCCTGAAGGCCGCCGCCGTAGGTCCAGTTCTGGTAGACCTCGAGCACCGGCAGCTGCCCGTCCCAGTGCGAAAGATGGAGCTCGGAAGCGGTGTGCTCGCGCCGGAAAGGCTCGAAGCCCCGCATGGGCTGGAGTCGCTGCCATTGCTGGAGTGCCCAGTAGGATCCGTCGGGCGCCTTGCACGCGGCGACAAGGAGCACGAGCGCCGGACCGTCGTAGGCCGCGCACGCATTCGTGAAACGCTTCCCGCGCGGCCGACGATGGCTCACGCGGCCACTGGTGTAGTGCTTGGTGAAGGAGATCTGCGGAACGTCAACCGTCGCGTGGCGCGCGTTGATCGCGCCCGACGCGAGGACCTTCCAGAGCTTGCCGTGCGGATCCACGTACGACACGAGTGCCTGACCGGAACGGTTCACCTGCAGCCGCACCTGCGTAACGGACTCCGCCGAGATCCGCTCGCTTGCCTCCGTCGAGGGAGAGAGGACGCCGGCCGCCACAACGCACGCCAGCACCGATAGCCGCCTGACCGTTTCTCTCTCCCCGAAGCGCGCAAGGCGCGATCGGCGAACGTGTTGATCCGCGCACGGGTTGCTGTTGGCGGCGGTCATCTGAGGGCCTTGCCTTCTCGGCCCGGTCGACCGGCTGCGCGGACGCGCTTCCTCGCGAGCATTGCTTGGTCAGCACGGTTGAACAGCGAGGTCGCGTTTTCTTCAGCCTGAAGCTCGGCGATACCTGTCGTCCACCCGACGCACGGCTGATGAGCAATCGGTCGCTTAACGAAGGTCGCGTGCAGGCGCTTCTCGAGGTGGCGAGCCTCGAGAACGGACGCCTCCGGGAGCAGGACGCCGAACTCGTCTCCGCCGACACGACAGGCGATGTCCACGCCCCGAACGACCGATCGCACCCCTTCCGCGAGCGTCTTCAGTACGGCGTCGCCGGCAAGGTGACCGCTTTCGTCGTTCACCGCCTTGAAGCCGTCGAGGTCAAGCAGGAGCAACGTCAGTGACCGCTCGTAGCGTCTTGCCCGCAGTACCTCGCGTTTGAGCGCCTCGTCGAAGTAGCGGCGGTTATAAAGGCCCGTGAGTCCGTCGAAGACTGCGCGACAGTAGGCCTCCTTGTATCGGTACGCATTTTGGATCGCTCGGGCGGACGTCTGGGCGACGTCATTGAGCACGTCTTCGATCACCGGTCCCGGCTCGAGCTCCCGCCGCCAGTACACGGCGAGTGTGCCGAGTTGCTCCTGCGCTTCCGTCACGAGCCGTGCGTAAAGTGCCGTTCGGAGTCGATCTTTTGGGGACGACTCGCTCCGGCTGCCTGAGGACTGGCCAGTCAGCGAGCAGTTCGCGGTCTGGCCGAAACTCGTCATTACCGATGGCGCGCGCTCGCCGTGCCGGAGTCCCGTTGTTTCGATGCGAACCGATGCCGGCCCCTCTTTGAGGGCAATGCCGGCCGCGTCTCCGCCGCACGCTTCAACAGCCGCGACTATCACCTGCTCGAGCAACTCGTCCAGGTCGAGCGTGGCGGCAAGCGAAGCCAGCCGGCGCGCGCGGCGCGCGTCCTGCCTCGCCTGCTCCAAGCTGGCACGCTCGTCAACAACGCAGTCGTTCCCGCCCCGCTCGCCTGGGCTCTCTCGACGGCGCTGCGCCCGGATCCGGAAGGCCGTGGCACAGCCAAGGAGGATCGTTAGCGTGAGGATGACCACCACGCCGAGCCGCATCATTTGCAGGCTCATCTGGACCTCCGAAGCGCAGATTCGGGGTCGACCGAAGCTCCGCGAAGACGTACTTCGAAGTGAAGATGCGGGCCGGTCGCCCGACCCGTTGCGCCTACGCGGCCGATCCGAGCTCCTGCGGCGACGGTCTCACCCACGCGCACGTCGACGCTGTCGAGGTGGGCGTTGAAGGACCGCACACCATCGCCGTGGGCTATCACGACGAGCTTGCCCCACCCGCCGTCCCGCCACCCGGCCCACGTGACTCGACCCGGCCCCGCCGCGGCGACCGCCGTGCCCAGTGGTGCAGTCAGATCGATTCCGGCGTGAAAGCGGCCAGCTCTGAGGCCGAACGCCGAAGTCACAAGCGCACGAACAGGCCATTCGAGACGCCCGTGTAGACGCGGCGGAGGCGCCGTGAGCTCACCGAGAGTCTCTCGGCCCGCGACGCCGTCAGGATCGAGGCCGAGCCACATCTGATACCGACGAGTTGCGGTCTCGGTCCGAACGCCGAAGTGGCCATCGATGGGACCCGACGGGAAGCCTGCTTCCGCCAAAAGCAGTTGTAGCGCCGCTACCTCCCGTCCTACCATCCCGCGCTGAAGAACCTGCGTAGCCAGCGCCGACCGTTCAACCGGAATCGACGCAGCACACCTCTCGTCCGCCGCACGGAGCGCGGCACATTGGAAGTGCGCCACGACGCGCGACCACGGCACCTCCGCGCTCGAAGCGGGAGTGACGCTTGCCGACCTCGACACTCGCCCGTCGCTCGCGACGGCGACGGGCGCCGCTGAGGCCGCCAATGCGCCGGCCAGCAACCCGACCGACGCTGAAACCATCACTACACGGCGGGCAGAGCAGACACTGCCGCCCTTCGCCGACCAGCCGGAAGCTCGGTGGCTCTTCATCTCTTTCCCCTTTCCTCAATGCCGGAGACAGTGGATCGCAATCCCTTTCGGCAAAGGGGACTAAAAAGATGAGCGTAATTTTATAATCCACTAATGTTATCTTTTAGAACTTCTCTTTGTCGAAGGTGTACTATCAATGCAGTAGACGAAGATAGCGTAAACTCTCATTTTGTCGACCAATGTTAATGTCGCTGAACAGCTAGTCTCTGCATCTTCTTCGTCACAGGTCGACAATTGCCGTGTGTCGCCGCTGATTTGGCCCACGTATACATTTCACAAAAGTCGGCTGCTTAGTTCGTCGCAAAAAAGCTTGCGCCGGAACTAATCTTCAGGCACTTTGGTCGGGCCGGGCGCCGGCAGAGGGGGGTGAAGTTTGGCGGCGACTCTGCCCCCCTCAGATATTTTGGTTGTTTGTATAGGCATTGCTATCGCAGATGCCTTCGCGCAGGCGTCGGTACGGCGGGCTTTGCCCGCGCCTCGGCCCTGACGTCCGGGCACGCCTACCCGTAGGCGCACGCCCTTCGCCTCTCATATCGGAGCACTAGTCGCTTCGCAGCGGCGCCGGCGCCCCGGCCGTTCCAGCGATAGCTACGTGGCGTCAGGCCGCTTGCTGCACTGGGTGTAGCTCCTCGTCACGTCGGTGAAGCGGTTCTAGCGACGTCAACGCGTTCAGCGGAGCGTTCTGCTGAAGGCGAACCACGACATTCGAAGAGATGATGATTCGCCGGCGCGTCTGCTCCGGGACCGTGACGACGAGGATCTTGCCGCGGACGCGAAGCCCGTAAACGACCGTTCAATCTCTCAGTGCGGCTCCACGTTGATCTGCGTGATGGCCAAGGCGGTCAGGGCGAGGGCGCGCCTAGACGCTCCTGCACATGAACGGCTCGTTCGAACACCTCGAGCGCCTCCTGCACAAGGCCCTCCTCTTTGAGGAGCGCGGCCAGTCCCTTATACCCGGAGATCAGATACCGGTTCGGCCCGTGAGTCTCGAGTAGATCGAGGCCGACGGTGAAGAGTTCTCGAGCCCGCCCGCGATCCCCGACCTTCTTGAAGATCTCAGCGAGAAGCAGGTACGCCCGCCCGGCGCCAACGGGAAGAGCTTCACCAAGTTCCTCCAGGGCGGACTCTGCCAGCTCGGTGGCCGTGTGTTCCTCTCCGAGAACCGCCAGGGCTCTCGCCCGGTCGATGTTGTAGTGGGCGAGCTCGAGCGGGGTCGCACTGGCGAAGATCAGCGGCCAGCCTTCGATGAGCGTTTGCGAAGCCTCTTCGCCGCGGCCGAGGTCTAGGTAGACGTTCGCGAGCGTTTGGTATGCGTGGCCGAGCGCATATACGTCTTCGGTGACGCGAAGCGTCTCGAGCGTCTTGATCGCATAGCGTTCAGCGAGGTCGCTCCTGCCGCCTTCCAGGAGCAGCCGCGATTGTGACCAGTAGAGGCGCGAACGCGCGTACGGGTCTTTCACCTCGCGCCCCACCTCGAGGGCATTCGCCACGACCCTCTCGGCTTCTCCAAACTCGCCGGTGTCGGTTAGCGCGTAGCTCAACAGGCACGCGAACCGGATGTACTGCAAAGGGTCGGCTTCGAAGCGTCGGAGACAGTCTCGGAACATTGCGATCGCCGGCGCCAATTCGCCGGCCGTTGCATACGCCCTACCAAGCGATTCGCAAAGCCTCGCGCGCCTTTCCAGTCTTCCCTCGGCTAGGGCGAGAGCCTGCTCGAGTAGCTCGATCGCCCGCCGAAACTCCCCTTGGTGGGTAGCGATGTTGCCAAGTCCCTCAAGCGCTTCAGAACGAACCGTCCCGCTGGTCGCATCGTCTAGTACCTGCTCGTAGAGCGTTCGAGCGGCATCGACATCGCCTAGACGCAGCGCGATCTCAGCATCTAAGAGCGCCGACGAACCCGCGACTGTCGCTTCTCGGCCAGTGCGCAGGAAACTCTCACTCACGCCGATGCGGCGAGCGAGTTCCCGAAGAATCTGCAGCGAAGGGACGCGCTCGCCCGCCTCGATCCGAGAGATGTAGCCGGACGAGCACCCGCTGAAGGCCAGGTCACGCTGAGTTAGGCCGGCCTGTTTTCGGGCTTGTTGTAGGCGTGTGCCCAACCCCGCCGGATCCTCAACGTAGTTTGCTCTAACACGAGCCAAGCTGTACCCCCTCGGATCGAGACGGCCGGCCTGCGAGAAGACGCGATGTTCCATCGGCATGCGATGGACGTGGGCACGCGGCGTGGTCGCCGACGAGTGGGCGGGTGGTTTCCGAGTCCTCTCGCGCCCTCCCGCCAATAAAGTGTGATTCGCCGCGTGCGCCATCGGCACGTGTACAAGCAGGCCCTGCCGCAGAAGTGTGTGACCGCACGGGGGCACCGTAGAGGTCCGGTCGGACGACACACTCGCTTGCCTAGGGGAGAGCGCCTTTGTATACTCCTTTCTTCCGAGTCCCGGGCTGCTGCCCGTCAAAAGTAAGGTGGTCGCATGAGAAATCGCCTCGCCAGGCTATGCATTTTCGCGGCTGGAATCAGTCTCTTCATAGGAAACGGCGGTTCTCCCTGGGGGCACTAGCCTCGGCAGTAACCGCAACCCGTTAAAGCGATCCCAGGCCTGGCGAGTACGCGTGGGCTGGGCACGCTAGCGGCTCGATGAAAGAATCGGCCAGCAAGGCATCTCACGAACGTCAACGATTCCCGCAAGCGGCAACTGGGGTTCTTTAGTTCGCGCGCGGGCGAGTTAGTTCGCGCACGCGCATGAGGGGCGGGTTCGGCCCTTGTATTGTCGCCGTCGTCGGCGAAGCGTACGGCGGCTCGGTATCCGCCGAGGTTTAGCGGCTGCCGGCGCGACCTCCTGACCGAGGCTCCCGCTCGAGACGGCTCGGTGTGAGTCGCGACGGCAGTGACAGCCGCGTCCGCATCGGCTTGTCGTGCTGACCTCTTGAAATTCGCGCGGTTCCTGCGGAAGATCGTCGGACATGCGAACGAGGAGGCGACATGCCGTTGTCCTGGTTTAAGATCCCGCGGGATACAAGCGAGCCGATGAGGCGCTGTCGGGGCAACGACATGACCGACGCGAAGTTCGAGCAGTGCACCAAAGAGATCGTCGCGAACCGCGGGAAGGTCCTGCAGTTCAGGCATGTCGGGCGCCGGTTCTCGCAGGCGAAGATCTGCTGGGAGAACCAGCAGGCTAAGCGGGAGATCGCGGCCGACCTCGACGCGACCGAGATTCCGGATCCCGAGTCCGAGAGAGGCGGCGATGGCCCCACTGCCGGCCCACCTGGATAACGATCGCGGCCTCCCGCACGGGACGGTCACGCTCCTGTTCACGGACATCGAGGAGTCGACCGCGCTCGTCCGCCGCCTCGGCGACCGCTACGAGGCCGCGCTCTCCGATCACCGCCGCCTGCTGCGCGCGGCGTTCGCACGCCACTACGGAACCGAGATGGACACTCAAGGTGATTCGTTCTTCGTCGTGTTCGAGCGCGCGGCCGACGCGCTCTCGGCGGCGGCGGCGGCGCTGCGGGCGCTCGTGGAACACGAGTGGCACGACGGCGTTGCGCTCCGCGCGAGGATCGGGATCCACACGGGCGAGCCGACGCTGACCACCGGCGGGTACTACGTCGGCGTCGACCTCACACGGGGCGCACGGATCTGTGCCGCCGCGCACGGCGGTCAGATCCTGTTCTCGGAAACGACGCGAGCCCTCGTTCACGACGTCGACGCGCGCGAGCTCGGCGCGCACGTCCTGAAAGGGATCGAGGCGCCGGAGCGGCTCTTCCAGCTGCTCGGGCCGGGCCTGCGCAGCGACTTTCCGCCGCCACGCGCGCGTCCGCGGGGAAACCTGCCGACGCCGCGAACACCCCTCGTCGGACGACGGCGCGAGCTCGCGGACGTGGTCGGCTTCCTCGAAGGCGACGTGCCGATCGTGACCTTGACTGGCGCCGGGGGGGTCGGGAAGACGCGGCTGGCGGTCGAGGCAGGGCATGCGGTGGAGCGGAGCTTCGGCGACGGCGTGTTCCTCGTATCGTTTGCCGCGGTCGACGATCCGGCGCTGGTGCCGGCTGTGATCGCGCACGCCCTCGACGTCCGCGAACAGGGGAGCGAGACGGTGGTCGAGGCGCTCCTCCGGACGCTCGGCGACCGCGAGTTGTTGCTTCTGCTCGACAACTTCGAGCAGGTCGTCGCGGGCGCGGCCTCGATCGGCGACCTGCTCGCAGGCTGCCCGCGGCTGAAGGCGCTCGCCACGAGCCGCGAGCGCCTCAACCTCGGCGGGGAGCAGGAGTACTCGGTGCCGCCGCTCGAGATCTCGGATGCCGCAACGCTATTCGCCTCGCGGGCGCGAGCGGCGTCTCCGCTGATCGATCTCGAGGGCGACGCGCGCGCGGTCGTCGCCGCGATCTGCACGCGCCTCGACGGGCTGCCGCTCGCGATCGAGCTCGCAGCCGCGCGCGTTCGGATCCTCCCGCTCGCCGCGATCCTGGAGCGGCTCGAGCAGCGGTTGCCGTTCCTGACGGACGGGCCGCGCGACCTTCCCGATCGGCAGCGTACGCTGGCGGCCACGATCGACTGGAGCTACGGCCTGCTCGACGAAACCGAGCAGGCGCTGCTCGCGCGGCTCGCCGTCTTCGCGGGCGGATGGACGCTCGAGGCCGCCGAGGAGGTCGCGGAGCGCGACGACGTGCTCCCACTGCTCACGTCCCTGCGCGACAAGAGCCTGGTCACGCCGCGCGTTGGGAGCGACGGCGGCCCGAGGTTCGCAATGCTGGACACGATCGGCGAGTACGCGCTCCAGCGGCTCCGTGAGCGCGGCGGCGAAGCCTCCGCGCGTCGGTTGCACGCGGAGTACTTCCTCAAGCTGGCTGAGCGCGCGGAGCCCGAGTTGCAGGGGCGATGGCAGGCGGAATGGCTCGCGCGCATTGCCGAGGAGCATCGCAACCTGCGCGCGGCGCTCGCGTGGACGCGTGACGCTGGCGAAACCGACCTCCTGCTCGGCGCAGCAGGCGCCTTGTGGCGCTTCTGGTTCATCCGTGGCCACCTCGCCGACGGTCGCGCGTGGCTCTCGCACGCTCTCAAGCGGCGACCGGTGGAGCCGAGTGCGCCGCTCGCGCGCGCGCTCTTCGGCGCGACGACACTCGCCGCTGCGGCCGACGATCTCACGATGGCCCACACGCTCGCTGCCGAGCGGCTGCAGGTCTGCCGCGAACTCGGCGACGACACCGCGATCGCAAGCGCGCTCGGCGCGCTCGCCAACGTGTCCGTAATGGTCGGCGCGCTGGCAGACGCCGTGCGCTTCTACGAGGAGGCCGCAAGGCACGCGCGGGCTGCACGGGCGAAGCCGGCACTCGCGTCGATCATGAACAACCTCGGCTACGTGATGCTGCTCGATGGCGATGTCACGGGCGGCGAGAGCCAGTGCCGCGCGGCCGCTCGGCTCTTCGAGGAGCTAGGGGTCCGCACCGAGGCCGCCGGCGCGTGGCTGAACGTCGCTGTCGCCCTCCTCGGCGCCGCGCGTGCGCGCGGCGCGCTGCCCACGCTCGCGCTTAGCCTGCAAACGTACGCCGACTTCCAACATGCCGACTGCATCTCCTACTGCCTCGACGCCTCCGCCGCCGCGGCATCGCAGCTCGGGCAGACACAGCAGGCTGCCGTGCTGGTCGGCGCGGCGCGCGCGATCCGCCGCGGGACCGGCGGGACGCCGCCCCCACTCGAGCGCGCCCTGCGCGACCGCACGAAGCTCGAGCTCGAGCAGGCGCTTGGCCGCGACTCGTTCGCCGACGCCCGCCGCCAGGGCGAGCTGCTGACGCAGGACGAAGCGGTCGAACTCGCACTTGCCGTCGTAGCCGCGCCGTAAGCGTCGGGACCGCGTTTGAGCGATCCCAACAGGACGGCGCGCGCTCGCTCGCGGCCCTTGGTCGCGGAAACGTTCCGACATTTACAGGACGGGCCAGGGAACCTTTTCGGAATGCTCAGCGACTCGTCCGACAGCTCTTCGCTGGGGCGGTCGCCTCGGCGCCTGGTCGAATCGCTCCTCCGGTGCCTCACCGGCAACGGTTCGTCCAACCTTCGCTTCAACGGCGAGACCGACGATCTCGCCCGCGGCGGGGCCGACGTTCAAGGCCATGCTGCTGCAGGCAGGGAAGGCCGTCACGATGAAGCCGACACCGGAGCTCGTCGTCGTCCAGGGCATCGACAACGACATCACCTGCGACAAGAACGGCCACAGGCCGTTCCAGGTGGAGTTTGCCCGCGTCCTCGACGTGCTCGCGACCGGGCTGCCGGACGCCCGCATCTTCGTCGTCAGCCAGTTCGGCAGCGTCCCGACCTGGATCAAGGCGCTGACGCTCAAGCAGCGCATCAACCAGCGCGACAGAATCTCCGGGGACAGCGGGCCGTGCGCCTTCCTCGACAAAAATGGAGCCCCCAATTCCGAAGCGCGTGGCGTACCTCGAAGCCGTCATCCACCGCTACGAGGCGGCGGTCGCGACCGCCTGCAAGGCAGTGGCCACCTGTCGCTACGACGGTGGGGCGTTCGGACGCACCGTTGAGCGGCCCGAGTACATCTCTTGGGACGTGATCCACCTCTCGGTTCAAGGCCAGGCAAAAGCGGCCGCCGTCGCGTGGGAGGCGATGAAGAGGGTCGGAATCATCCCCAGCTCCGGCTAAAGAACTCAGCCATGACCGTCGCTTCCCAGCGGTTGTTCTTGCGCGCGCTTCTGCGGGGGTGGTGTGGAGGCGGCCGCACACTAAGAAGTGGGCTGAGCACCGTCTTCTGACTCGGCTACGCTTCGGGTAGATCGAAGTCACCTTTGGCGAGCACGACCTGGCTGCCCCGCTCACCGGGAGGCCGGGCTTCCCGGCGCCGAGGCAAGAGGACAGCGGAGCAGAGCGGAGCCGAATCGGAACGTTCAAATCGATTCGGAGGAGATCCGACAATGATTGCAAGGCAGCAACTCACCGTCTCAAGGGGGAGCGGGGGCGCCGCGCTCGAGCTGATGCGCGAGCTGACCATGCTCCCCGAGTTCGAGGGGCGAGACATGACCAGTGTGGAGGCGCGCCGGTTCGACGAGCTTGAGGCTCGCTCGTCTGAGCTGCAGGCGCAGGTCGTGCGGGCGGAGGCGTTCGCTCGTCAGGAGGACGAGGAGAGGCCAGGCGGCGTCACGTTCTCGAGTTCGCTGATCTCCGGCAGGCTCGTCCCGTACTCGGTGCACCGACATCGCCCGCATCGACGCTGTCTCTGTCGATGGATACATCTCCCGCGCCACCGCGCGGCCGGGCCGCGTGAAGGACGTCACCGGGAAGAAGTCGATGACGCAGCGCTTCCTCGGTCGCGGACTTGAAGGTCACGAGCACCGCCCCTCCCTCCCGAAGTGACGATGTAGTCGATCGGGAAGCCGGATGAGGCCGAGGAGACCCTGCGGAACCACATGGCGATTTGACTCCTCAGGAGTGTGCTTACAGTCTGGAAGGAATGAGGGACGTAGAACTCGCAACCGGTGCTGAACCGGTCTCGATCGTCACGAGAGCCGGTCACGGGCTCTGGTGGTCGGCGAGGTTCCTTGTTGCCCTCTTCCTGTTCATCGGCGCGTTGCAACTGATGAAGACGGGGGCAGCTACCCTCGACATCCTGCAGCCGGGCGGGTTCCTCGTCCGTAACGAGGGCTCGACCCTCGGGCTCGGCTGGCTTGGAGCGCTGCTCGTTCTCTCCGGCTCGCCAATCGCGGCCTCCAGTCTGACGCTTGTCGCCGCCGGCGAGGAAGCGGCTGCGAGCGCTACTCACTTCACCGAGATCCAGGGCTTCACGATGCTGACCGGCTCGCGGCTGGGCGCGGCCTTCGTCGTACTCGTCACCGCCGTGGTGTACGCGCTGCGCGGAGGCAAGGGGAACCGGCGCGCACCGCTCTCGACCGCTGTCACCTGTCTCTGCACGACGGCACTCATTTACGTACCCGCCGCGTTCCTAGGACTTGCCCTGCTTTCGTGGGGGACGTTCCACTCGCTCGAGGTGAGCTCGCCGGCGCAATTCGCCGACCTGATCGATCTCGTCTACGGCGACCTGATCGGCCTGGTGCGAAGCTGGCCCGCCCCACTCGTCTTCCTCGGCGGGCTGGGCGTACTGCTCGTCGCCTTTCGGCTCATTGACACCGTCCTGCCCACGCTCGGCGGCCGCATTATGGAGGGACGCCGCCTCGACTGGCTCGGACGAAAGTGGCCGATGTTCGCAATCGGCTCGGCGGTCGCACTCGTCACCATGTCCGTGTCCGTTGCGCTGACCGTACTGGTGCCGCTCGTCGCGAAGAACTACGTCAAGAGGCAGAACATCATCCCCTACATCATGGGTGCCAACATCACCACGCTCGGCGACACCATGCTGGCTGCGTTCGCCCTCGACTCGCCTGCCGCGGTACGAATCGTGCTCGCGGAAGTGATCGCCACGAGCGTGCTCAGCATCGTCCTACTCACGTTCTTCTATCCGCAGCTCCGCAACGGCATCGGGCGTTTCCAGCGCCTCTTCATCACAAGCCCGGCGCGGCTCACCGCATTCACGGGCGCGCTCTTCCTCGTGCCGATCTCGACAATCGTCATCTCGGGACTCCTCAGTTCCTAGCAGCGCGCCAACTTTGCTTGTTGAAACGGTGGCCCGACGGCCCAGGATTCTGCTCAACCAAGAGACGACGATTTGGCCGGGAGGCGGGCGGCGCGGCCGATCTGGCGCCCCGCCCCTGCCGACTGGGACGCAGATCAGCAGTCACTGCCGACCTCGTTCTCGGCCCGCATCGGCACGAGCAGGTAACCGGTTTTCAGGTGCTTCGGCTTCATGGGCGGGACGCTAGCGTCGTCGCGACCGTCACGCTCGCCGCTCCCCGCGCCAGCTCATGCGAGAGGTAATCGTTCACGAGCGCGGGCACGAGCATCGCCATCGGCCGGGAGTTGACTAACGCGCACCGAACGCACAGGGCGCCTCGGGTAGAGCTCCGCGGCGGCCGCTCGCGCGCCGAGTCTCGGCACGAGTGGCATCTCGTTCCCACATCGCGACCCGACGGCACCGGAGAACCTGACCCCGCAGGAGCTCCAGACCGCGATGCAGGTCGTCGTAGGAAAGACCAACAAGGAGGTCGCGGTCCCGCTCTTCCTCAGCACCAAGACGATCGAGTTCCACCTCACCCGCGTCACCGCAAGGTCGAGCTGCACTCACGCGGGGAGCTTGATCGGCTGGAAGGCGACCGAGAAACAGCTGAAGACGACGCGGCGCTAGCCAGGCCCGGTCGACGACGCGCCCGAACGCACAACCGTCGTAGCGACAGGCGGCCCCTGCCTTGCAGGCGGTCGCGACCGCCGCCTCGTAGCGGTGGATTACGGCTTCGAGGGACGCCACGCGCTTCGGGATGGGGCTCCGCTGCTGTCGAGTAAGGCTCACGGCCCGCTGCCCCTGGAGATCCTTAAGCGCTGCTTGTCAGCGCCTTGATGGTAGGTGGGGACGCTGCCGAGCTGGCTGACGACGAAGATGGGGCCTCCGGCAGCCCGGTCGCAAGGACTCGAGCTCGTCGCAGGTGATGGCGTGGTCGATGCCTGGACGACGACGAGCTCCGGCGTCGGCTTACTCGTGACGGCCTTCCTGCACCTGCAGCAGCATGGACTCGACGTCGGCGCCGCCGCGAGCAAGATTGGACTTGTTGCCTCGAACCGCCGGATTGCGGGCGAGGGATGCGCGAGTACAGGCTCTGCACGGCGGGACTTTCGCTGTTCACGAACACGCTGGCGAGGCAGCGCGCGGTGCGCATGGGTCTCGAGCTGACCCAGTCGCCGATCCGACCGCCGCTCTTCGGCTACTACATCACGCCTGACCTATCTCTGCGGATGACGGGCCGCGGCTTGAGTCTGCCTCCCTACGAGCGGCCGCCATGGTGAGCACGTGGAAGCTCACCACGCGTCGATTGCTCACGTTCCGGCGGCGCCGGCTCGCCTCCTGGCGCGTGCTACCGCGCAATTACGAGCGACTTCCTCATAGACGGGTACGCCGCGCCCAGCCGCGGCGTAGAACGCGAACCCGAGACCTGCGTTCATGAGGATCGAAAGGCAAGCCGGCACGGCCGGGCAAAAGTTGGGCAAAGGTTCGACCGGCATGCGTGAGCTGACAGCAAAAGGCCCTGTTTCCAGGGCCTTCGCAGTAGCGGGGGCAGGATTTGAACCTGCGACCTCCGGGTTATGAGCCCGCAACAAGGGGGTGTCGAGGGGTGTGTTTTGGCTTCCCTAAGCCATTTCAGGTGAGCTGAGATCGGGTGGAATCAGGTGCGATGGGTATAAAACGGGTATAAAGTTTGTTGCTTACTCAGGCAACGAACCGCGTTCACTCCGCGGGCGCCGGACAGTGTGAGGTTGATGACGTCCGACGTTTGAGGGATAATATCCCCCTTATGACGGACAAGATCGATCACGACCGCCTCTACCAGGTCGCAGAATCGCAAGCCGGCTACTTCACCACCGAGCAAGCGCTCGCCACGGGGATGGAGAGGAGCACGCTGCGCCATCATGCGCGTCCCGGCGGCCGCTATCAACGGGTCCGGCGCGGCCTTTACCGCCTGCGCCACTTCCCTTCTACCCCGCACGAGCACGTCGTAGCTGCTTGGCTCGCGCTGTCGAACGTACCGGCGATCGTCTCGCACGAGAGCGCGCTCGAGCTCTACGACCTCTCCGACGTGATCCCCAACGCGATTCACGTCACGGTTCCACGGGAGAAGCGCGGCCAGCGCCCACGCCCCGGCGTTCGCTTCCACACGCTCAAACATCCCCCTGACGCGAACGCGATCCGGCGCGTCGCCGGCGTGCTCGCGACAAGCCCCGAGCGCACGATCGTCGACTCACTCGAGGCAGGTAGCCAGCCAGAGCAGATCGAGCTCGCCGCTCGGCAAGCGCTGGAGCGAGGCCTCACGACACCTCGCCGACTTCGCGCCGCGGCGACCGATCGTCCTGCGCGCGTCCAAACCTTCATCGACCGACTGCTCCGAGAAGCAGCGGCTTGAGATACCGCGACGCCGCCGCCCTCCGCCAGGCGCTCGAGCAGCGACTCAACGCCCGTGCCGCAGGAGACGGCGCACGCCTCGCACGCGACCGCAAGCGGGTCGCCTTCGACCGGCTCCTCGCCCGCCTGAACGCCGCGGCCTCCGATCGCTGGCTGCTCAAAGGAGGCTTCGCCCTCGACCTCAGGCTCGGCGAGAAAGCTCGCTCGACGCGAGATGTCGACATCGAGTGGCAAGCGGCCGAGGACGGACTACTCGACGCTCTCATCGAGGCAACGTCGGTGGATGTCGGCGACTACTTCACGATCCAGGTCGAGCGCACCGCGGTTCCACCCGATCACCTCGGCGGCAGCCACCGCTTCCGCATCATGGCGGCGCTCGCCGGACGACCGTTCGAGACGTTCATGCTCGACGTCGCCCTGCGTTCCAGCCCAATCGACGAGTACGACACTCTGACGACCTCGGATCTGCTCGCCTTCGCCGAGATCGAGCCAGCGCACATCCGAGCGATCCCGCTGGAGCGACACATTGCGGAGAAGCTGCACGCCTACACCCGACGTTACCGGGACGACCGGCCGAGCTCCCGAGCCAAGGATCTCATCGACATCGTCCTCATGAGCGAGCTCGCTCCCTTCGAGTTCGGCCGGCTTCGCGAGGTGATCGTGAGGTTGTTCGATGCGCGGGCGACGCACAAGCTCCCTGCATCCGTGCCGGCGCCGGCCAGCGAGTGGGCACGGCCTTACCGTGCGCTCGCGGAGGAGGTGGGGCTCGATCCCGATCCGATAGTCGGGCACCACCTGACAGCTGCCTTCCTCGACCCGGTCCTCGCCGGCGAGCTTGACCTCAGCCGCTGGGACGCGCACATGCTCCGGTGGCGGGGTTGACCAGCTGTGGTATCAGGGTGCTCCAGAGCGACCGACGCACAACCGGCAAGGCAGCGGCAGACTAAGCAACTCTCTTGGCCGTGGTCAACGACATCCACTCCCAGCTGAACCGCTCCGAGGTTCGCGAGATCGTCGAGGTGACGTCAGTCGAGGACGTCCAAGAGGTCGTGCGACGGGCGGCGGACGACGAGCTCCCCGTCTGCATCGCCGGAGGCCGCCACGCGATGGGTGGCCAGCAGTTCTGCGACGGAGGGATCTTGATTGACACCCGCGGGATCGATCGCATGCTCGACTACGACGCTGACCGGGGCCGGATCACGGTCGAGGCCGGGATTCAGTGGCCGGCCCTGCTCGAGTACCTGCGCGACACGCCTTGGGGGATCGCCCAGAAGCAAACGGGCGCCGACCGCCTCTCACTCGGCGGTGCAATCGCAGCGAATGCGCACGGACGCGGGCTGACGATGCCGCCATTGGTCTCCGACCTTGAGGATCTGACGCTGGTCGATGCGACTGGCGGGCTTCAGCGCTGCTCGCGCGGCGAGAACGCGGAACTCTTCTCCCTCGCCGTCGGCGGTTACGGGCTCTTCGGCGTCGTCACCTCCGCGACGCTTCGCCTAGCGCCGCGAAGGAAGCTCGCGCGCGTCGTCGAGGTTCGCGATCTCACCGGACTCGCCGAGACCTTCGACGATCGAATCGCCGAAGGGTTCCTCTACGGCGACTTCCAGTTCGCGATCGACCCCGCCACAGGGGACTTCCTCCACCGCGGGGTGTTCTCCTGTTATCGCCCGGTCGACGATTCGACGCCGATCCCGGAGGATCAGAACGCGCTCAGCCGCGAGGAGTGGGCGCAACTCCTCCTCCTAACCCACACGGACAAGGCACGGGCCTTCGAGCTCTATGCTGCGCACTACCTCGAGACGAGCGGCCAGATCTACCTCTCCGACGCGCACCAGTACGGCGACTACGTCGACGGCTACCACGCGCAACTCGACGTCGCCATGAGTGCCGAGCACCCCGCGACCGAGATGATCACAGAGATCTATGTCCCGCGTGCGCGGCTCGCGGATTTCATGGCCGAGGTCGCAGCGGACTTCCGTGAAACCGTTGTGGATGTGATCTACGGCACTGTCCGCCTGATCGAGCGTGACGACGACAGCTTCCTCGCCTGGGCGCGCGAGCCCTGGGCATGCGTCATCTTCAACCTCCATACCATCCACACACCGGCCGGGCTCGCGCACTCCGAGGCAGCGTTCCGCCGCTTGATCGACTATGCGATCGTGCGCGGCGGCAGCTACTTCCTCACATATCACCGCTGGGCGGCAGCCGAGCAGGTCGAAGCGTGCTACCCGAGGTTCCGGGAGTTCCTCGCCCACAAGCTCGCGCACGATCCGGAGGAGCGGTTCCAGAGCGACTGGTACCGCCACTATCGCGATGCGTTTGCCTAGCGTCCTTCGGGCGGCGGTGCTGCTCGCCGTCGTGCTAGACCCGCCCGTGCTCGGCCCGCTGGTGCGTCGTTTTGCAGGTGAGCCGCTCCTGGAGCACTGGGAGGCCGACGGAGTGCCCGTCGAAGTTGTGCGACCGCGCGGCTCAGGGCCTTGGCCCACGTGGCTATTCGTCAACGGCGCCCACCCGGAGCGGCGGGCGGAGCCGGTCGTGCAGCGGCTCTCGCGCGGGCTCGCACGCGCGGGCTACCTCGTACTCGTCCCTGACGTTCCCGGTCTCGGTGAGGGCACGATCACAGCCCGCACGCTGGAGGCGACGGCAGCGGTGACCGCGGCAGTTGCTCGACGACCCGACGTCGAAGGCGGGCAGATCGCGCTGATCGGTGCCTCCACCGGCGCTGCGCTCGCGCTCCTGACCGCGGGCCGTTCCGATCTCGCGGACCGCATCTCGATTGTCGCGGCGGTCGCGCCGTTTGCCGACCTCGAGCGCATGGTCTGCCTCGCGACGACGCAAGGCTACGCCGAGAACGGAGCCTTCACCCGCTACGACGTCGCCGATCTGCAGCGACGGGTCGTCGCGCGCTCCCTCGTCGCGGCTATCCCCGATGATGGGGAGCGAACGCGGCTACTCGCGGCGCTTGATAGCGCCGAGGCCGACGGGCGCGATTCGGTCGAGGCTCTGCCGGCACCGGACGAGCTTTCGCCGCACGGGCGCGCGATCGTGCACGTGCTCCGGAACGACGATCCCGAACGCTTTGCAGACCTTTTCCGAGCGCTCCCCGACGACCTGCGCACGCTGCTGGCGACCTCTCGCCACTGGCCGCAGCGCCCGGCGTACGTGCGCCGGTCGAGATCGTCGTCCCCCCAGCAGATGTCTACTTCCCACTCGGCGAAGCGCAGGCGCTCGCTGCCGTCCTCCCGCGCGCGCACCTGACCGTGACAGGGACGCTCGACCACACACGCCCCGACCTTTCGCTGGGCCAACTCCGTGACCTCGTGGGCTTCGGCCGCTTCGTCGTTCGCGGTCTCGCCGCGGCCGGCTAGTGCTCACACGTGTCGTCCTCCTGGCGACGCTGATCGTCACCGCACTCGCGGTCATCGACGTCCTCCGCAGGCAGGAGCTCCAGTCTCGCCCCGCCATCACGTACCTGCTCCTCTTCACCGTTCTCTTCCTTGTCCGCGTCGCGGGTCAGCTGCTCGTGTGGCGGCGCGCTGCCACCTGGCTCCCGCCGATGCGAGAGTGGAATCTGGTGCCGTACCCGGTCCTGCTCCCGATCCAGCTCGCCTTCCTCGCTGCCATGACCGCGATCGCTGCAACGCTCGAACGGGTCGATCCGCGGCCGAGTTTCGGGCGCTTCCTGATCGCGCTGGCGATTCTCTACGCGGCGGCGATGGCTGTCCGCTTCGCCGTCCGCATGTGGCGCCGTCCGGAGGCGCGCTGGTTCGGCGGCGCAATACCGATCGTCTTCCATTTCGTGCTCGCGGCGTTCCTGCTCACTTGGGGGAGCTACCACGTCACGGGCTGACGTCATCGTCGTCGGCGCGGGAGCGTCGGGCCTCGCGGTTGCAGCAGTTCTCGGGCGGCGCGGCCACCACGCAGTCGTACTCGAGCGCGACGAGAGCGTCGGCGCGACGTGGGCTCGACGCTATGACCGGCTCTGCCTGCATACGACGCGCCGCTTCTCGGGACTGCCGTTCCACGCGCTGCCCCGCTCCCACCCACGATACGTCCCCAAGGATCTCTATGCCCGCTACCTCGCCGGCTACGTGCTGCAGGCCGGACTCGACGTCCGGCTGGGCGCAAGTGTCGAGCGGGTGCATCCTGGTCGCGGCGGCTGGCTCGTGGAGACCGCCGGCGGAGGGCTGGAGGCCCGCGCCGTCGTTCTCGCCACCGGCCGCCATCGCATGCCGCGAGTTCCGGACTGGCCCAGGGCCGACGAGTTCGGCGGGCGGCTTCTGCATTCCGCCGACTACGGAACGGGAGCCGAGTTCGTGGGGACGCGGGCCCTTGTCGTCGGGATCGGGAACAGCGGCGCCGAGATAGCGGTCGACCTCGTCGAGCAGGGCGCGGCCGCCGTCTCCGTCGCTGTCCGCTCGAGACCGCCGATCACCTCGCGCGAGATCGCCGGGATCCCAGTCCAGCTCTTCGGGATGGCGCTTCATCCCTTCTCTGCCGTTCTTGTCGATCGGCTCGGCAAGGCGATGCGACGCCGAGCGACCGGGGATCTGAGTCCCTACGGCCTCGGAGACGAGGAGTGGGGACCGTTCGCGGAGCGCAGGCCGCCCGTGATCGACGTCGGCTTTCTGCGGGAGCTCAAGGCCGGCGCGATCAATGTGGTGCCGGCGGTCGTCTCGTTCACTTCGCGAGGCGTCGTCACCGCTGACGGACAGGAGCGTCCATTTGATCTAGTCGTGGCCGCGACGGGATTCACGACCGGGCTCGAGCAGCTCCTCGACGCGCCAGAGGCACTCGACGAGCGAGGCTATCCGCAACCAGCGCATGCGCCCTCGGGCCTCTTCTTCGCAGGGTACGCGGAGACGCCTCGCGGGCAACTCTTCGAAGCCAACCGGGGCTCGCGCCGCCTCGCCGCGACGATCGACGACTACCTCGGCCGGGCAGCGTGAACCACTCGCAGCCGGCGAAGTTCGTCCTCGTGGGCGCAGGAGGTTACGTCGTCAATCTGATCGTCTTCTCGCTTCTCTACGCCGCCGGGGTCCAATACGTCGCCGCCTCCATCGTCTCCTACTTCCTCTCGAACGCGATGATGTACGTCGGAAACCGCTACTTCACGTTCGGACTTGGCCACAACGGATTCTGGGCCGCGTATCTCCGGTACGTCGGGATCGGTGTGGTCGTCGCGGCGCTGAACGCCGCCGTACTCGCGCTACTTGTCGAAGCGGTCGGACTTCACGCCACTCTCGGACAGGCCATCTCGCTCCTCGTCCTGACTCCAGTCGCGTTCGTACTGAACAAGCGCTGGTCATTCCAGATCTAGCGAGGCCGCCTCAAGGATTCCGCACGCGGAAACTGCCCGCCAATCTTAAGCGGGACACATACGATGTCGGACTGCTGAGACGCAGCGCGTATCTCGAATGCAGGCGCTGCGATAATCTGATGCCGCCCGAGGAGGTGCAAGAGGCACTCGACGAGGACGAATGGGTTGTAGTAGCGGGGGCAGGATTTGAACCTGCGACCTCCGGGTTGTGAGCCCGCTCGAAGGGGGTGCGCAGGGGTGTGTTTTGGCTTGTCTAAGCCATTTCAGGTGAGCTGAGATCGGCTGAAATCAGGGTGCGATGGGTAGAAAATGGGTAGAAAGTTTGTTGTCGCTGCCGACAACTGAACTCGCCGAAACGGCGAAGATCGGCACATCTGCCACTGTCCGCAGAAGCGCGGCAAGTCTCTTGAGCCGCTGCGGTCGCGTGACCTCTCCTCGAGCACCGAGTGCTGGTCATGGTTTTGCACGGTATAGTTGTGCAAATAACAGACCAGGATCGTTGGGAAGTGCTGGGGCGCGTTGCGGAGTCGCAAGGTGGTTTCGTGACCTCCGCGCAGGCGGAGGAGGCAGGATTCCACCGGAACGCCCTCAGGCACCACGCCCGCGAGGGCGGACGCCTCGAGCGCGCTGGCCGGGGACTCTACCGCCTGCGCTTCTACCCTTCTTCGCCGTTCGACCACATCGCCGCCGCGTGGATGCTGGCCGGCTCCGAGATTGCCGTCGTCTCGCACGAGAGCGCGCTCGAACTCTATGACCTATCGGACGTGATCCCCTCCAAGATCCACCTCACCCTCCCCCACCGCTACCGCCATCGCAAGGCTCCGGTCGGCGTGCGCTTCCACTTTCCGCGCGAGCCGCTCGCCGACGGAGAAGTACGCCACGTCCGTGGCCTTCCGATCACTTCCGTTGAACGAACGATCCTCTACGCGCTCGAGGCAGGCACGCAGCCCGAGCAGATCGAGATGGCCGTCCGCCAGGCGGTCGAGCGCGTGTTGACCACCCCGAGACGCTTGCGGGCCGCGGCCGCAGGTCGACCTTCCACCGTGCGGACCACGATCGAACGGCTGGTCAGCGAGTGAAGTACGCGACCCCAGCCGCGTTCCGGGCCGCGCTCGAGGCTCGACTCAACGCAGCGGCACGAGCAGGTGGTCGACCGGTTGGACGGACTCGCAAGCTGGTCGCATTCACACGCCTGCTCGCACGGCTCGAGCGGACAAGCTCCCGAGCGATGGGTTCTGAAGGGCGGCTTCGCCGTGAAGCTCCGCCTCCCCGGCCAGGCCCGCGCGACACGTGACGTGGACATCGACTGGGCCGCCTCGCTCGACGACGCCGCCAACGCTCTTGTCGAGGCCGCGGCGCTCAAGCTCGACGACTACTTCGAGTTCGACATCCAGCGCGTGTGCGATGCGGACATCGGCGCCGGAGGTGGAATCCGGTTTCGCGCCGAGTCGTATGTCGGAGGGCGGCTCTTCGAGCCCATCCTCATCGACATCGGCGTAGTCAGCGGAGTCTTCCCGGCCGACGAGCTGACGGTGCCCAACTTGCTCGATTTCGCCGAGATCGAACCGGCGCACATCCGAGCGATGCCGCTCGCGCAGCACATCGCGGAGAAGCTGCACGCGTCGCCTCGTCGGCGCGGCAACGGAGCTCGAGCTGCCAGGCGACGATCTCGCGGGTGCAGCAGTCGATGATCGCGTTCACGCGCGCCACCGTCGCGAGGGCGTAGCCCTCGGCGACCAGACGGCGGGACCGGGCGACGCGCATGCTCACTCCCAGCCCGCCAAGGCTGGTCTGTAATACAACTCATCTATGCGCCACGGTATCCAGGACGTTGCTGTTGCCGCCCTCCTCAGTGAGGCGATCCAACTCGGGACTACTTGGTGACGCTCGAAAGTATCTGTGAGAAGGTTTTCTTGTTCGACGTGAACGTGTTCGTTCGAGGACGCCCGGCTTCCGGTCTGTCGCGGTAGGACGAGAGGCAAGACAGCCCACCGGAGCCGCGCGATGCGGCTGGTCTTTCCGCGAGGCGGCCCTCCCCGGAGAAAGGAAGGGCCGCTTCTCTCGCTTGCCCCGACACCAGTTTCGTCCGCTGCTAGCGCCGACTCAGTGCGGGACCCGTGTGCTCGCAGCGCCGTTCTTGCCGCCGCGTCGCGCCGTGAAGATCGTGACGAGCGCGAGAACGACCAGGACGGCGATCAGTATCCACATCCATGTCTGCATTTTGACTCACCCCCTTTCCATCCGCCCGGCGACGGGCGGCTCGTGGACGCCGTCGTTCGGGACAACGACCACGGGACAGGGCGCCTTGCCGATCACGCCGGCCGACACGCTGCCGCGGAATCCCTCGCGGAGCGGACCGCCGCCGCGCGCCCCGACGACAGCGAGACGGGCGTTCTTCCGCCTACACACGTCCGCGATCGTTCCGGGAGGGTCGCCAAAAGCGAAGATCGGCTCGGCGTCAACGTGGCCGGCGGCGGTCTCCGCGATGTCGGCAAGGAGCCGCTCGCCCGCTTCCCGCCCTTCGCGTGCCAGCACCTGCCGGGCCGACGGGACGATCGAGATTCCTGGCACGATCGGCGGCAGCCCGACGTGCACCAGAACGAGCTCAAGCTCGAGCTCGACAGCGAGGCTGGCCGCGACCCGCACCACCTCGCGGCTATCCGTCGACCGGTCCACGGCGCAGACGACGGACGGTGAGCCGCGACCCTCAGCGCGCTCGCGCGCAGCGGCTGCCGGCACCACGACCACGGGGCACGGCGCAGCAGCAACGAGGCCGCGTGAGACGCTACCAAGCGCGGCCGCAGCCACCCGGCCCCGGCCGCGCGCGCCGACGACGAGCAGCTCGGCCATTTCTGTCACGGCGAGGGCGGCGAGCGCCCGCGTAGGATCGCGAGCCTCGAGCACGCGACGCTCCGTCTCCGAAGGCAGCTCCGCCTCCTCAGCGACGCGGGCGAGCAACTCCTCCGCATCACTCGAGCCGGTGCCGGGTACGGTCGACGCCAGCCCGTGCGACACGGTGACGTGCTCCGCCGGTGCGACGACGGTCGCGAGTACGAGTCGGGCGCCCGCGGCCTTTGCGAGCCACGCCGCAGTTCTTGCGCAGCACCGTGCCAGCGGTGCGTCTGTGATGCAGCAAACGACGGTGTTCATGCGGACAGGATCGCGTTCACGCGGCCGCTCGGCTATCCGGTGGCCACCCCATTCCGGGCCGGGAAAGACCCCATCTCGTCTGCGGCTGCGACGTGGAGCTCCACGACGGTTCCGCCGCCGCCGAGGGACGAGGAGATCGTGAGCGTGCCGCCGATGCTGCGTGCCCGGTCGCCCATGCTCTCCAGGCCGAGGTGGCCCAGAGCAGGCGGCGCAGCCGGATCGAAGCCGACGCCATCGTCGGCGACGCGGAGGACCACGCCGTCCGAGGCCTCGAGCTCGACACGGATCACGTCGGCATGGGCGTGGAGGACCGCGTTCAGGATCGCTTCGCGGGCGATCCTGATCACGTTCTCGCCCGCGGCCGCGCCGATCTGCGCGCGCGCGTCGACGTCGACGCGGATAACGGCGCCGAGGCGGTTCGCGAGCTCTGCTGCCATTCCGGCGATCGCCTCCCCGGGCGACTCGAGCCGTTCGGACGTAAGCGCGGCGATCGCTCGACGCGCCTCCCCGAGCGCCCGTTCCGCCGCCGACTCGATCGGCCGCACGTCGGGCCGATCCGTTCGGAGACGCCGTGTGTACAGCGAGATGAAGCCGAGCTCTTGCACGAGGCCGTCGTGTAGTTCGCGCGCGAGCCGGCGACGCTCCTCGAAGACGGCGACGGCGGTGAGTCCCTGCCAGTACGCGACGATCTCGCGCGCCGCACCGACGAACAAGACGAGGTAGGCGAGCAGGTGGAAGAGATCACCCGGATAGACGACCGAGCTGTAGATGGACGGCACCAGCAGATAGTTCACCCGTCCGACCGCGATCAGCATCGATGCGAGCGCGAGCACCGCAAAGAACTCGTCCCGCCGCTGTTGCGCGCGCCCCGCGAAGGCGAGTGCCGCGTACCCGAACAGCACGGCGAGGGTTGCCTGCGCGACGTCGAAGAGCTGGTAGCCGCGTACGCGGATCTCACCCGTACGATCGAGGGACACCTGCGGCAGGGGCGGCAGGCGTTCGGCGAGCAGTGACACGGCCAGCGCGAGCAGCGCGGCGAGCGCGAGAGTCGCAAGCAGACTGGCGACGAGCGCCCGGCGGCGGCGGGCGATGATTCGGCCCGGCGTCATGGCCGAGACCGCGAAGAGCGTTCCCGCGACGACTGTCAGGAGCACCATTGCCCAGGCCAGCGACGGAGCGGGCGGAGCAGTCCTGAGCGCTGCCGCGGGCCCCAGGCGGAGCAGGGTCGTCGCCGAAAGGAGAGCAAGCGCGAGGGCGAGCAGGAGGTTCGCGGCGCGGCCGTCACGGCGGAAGCGGCCGGTGACGAGGAGGGCCGCGAGGGCCGTCACCGTCGCCGCGAGTGTCTCCACGATCAGGTGGAGCGGGCCGCTGACGTACGTCAGTCGGAGTGCGGGCACGATCGGGACCAGCACCGTCACGAGGAGCGCGGCGGCTCCGGTCGCCGCGGTGAGGGCACGGGCACGCTGGGGAATCACGCTGGGCCTCCGGCTGGGGTCGCGGGGCGGCTGCGACGAGGCAACGGTAGCGCGGCGGTCGCGGCGCCGTCGCCGCCGGTCAGGCGGTCGCGGTCTGAACGGCTCTGGTCGCGCCGAATCCGCCGAGGCACGCGCGCAGTCTCGCTGCTGCTGCCGCGAACACGTCCCCGGAAAGGTCGTAATCGCGGGTGAAGTCGGCGGCTCCGTTCACCTCGAGGACGACGTAGCTCCCGTCCGCCTGCGGCAGCAGGTCGACGCCCACGAGGTCCGCGTCAAGGGCCGCCGCAGCCGCCTGGGCCAGCGCGCCCGCCGCGGGTGGGATCTCGGCCAGCGGTTCGCGTCGTGCGCCGAGAGCCACGTTCGTCCGCCACTCCCCGGGGGCGCGCGACGGCGGATGCCGCCGACCACACGACCCCCGGCCACGATGAGCCGGAGATCGTGGCCGAGTGGCGGGACGAGCTCCTGCACCAGCGCGCCGTGGCGGCGGAACCACGGTCGGCGGTCGAACTCCGCCAGGCAGCGGCGCAAATCCTCGCGACGCTCACAGAGGACGACGTCACGACCCCAGCTGCCAAACCGCGGCTTCACGACGAACGGCGAACGAAGTCGCGATGGCTCGTCCGGCCCGGCGATCAGCGCGGTGCGCGGGTGTGGGAGTTCCGCCTCGCGGAGCCGAAGCGCGGTCGTGAGCTTGTCGTGCGCCGCGAGCAACGTCTCGCTCCGGTTCAGCACCGGAGTCCCGCGCCGCTCGGCACGCCGCAGGTCCCAGACCGCATGCTCGACGCCGTCGAGGCCGGGCTGCACGTCGAGCCTGCCCAGGAGCGTGTACCCAGGCGGCGAGACGGCGCCTGCGAGCTCGCCGGCAGAAAGCCAGACCGCGTCGACGCCGGCAACTCTGAGTGCCTCGAGGAGAGCGTCGTTCGTCGGCGTGAGCCGCGACGCGACGAGCGCGAGACGCCCGGGCGTCGTCTGCCCGCCGAGGAGCGGCGGAGGCACGCGCGGTGCGGGAAGGCGCCGAAGCGCGCGCTCAGGCACCGACGGTTCCTCCGCGTCCGCGCGGCGCCGTCCAGGCCAGCAGCCCGAGCACCAGCACAGCGCCGATCAGGGCCGCGATGAGCGCTGCCGCATGAATCCCCTCAGACCGGCCGCCGGACATCGTCGCGAAGACGATCCCGCCGACGACGGCACCGGTCGCCCCCGCAGCGGCAGCACCGACGAGTCCGTACGGGATCCGTATGCCCGGAAGCGCGCGCGAGACTCCACCCGCCAGGATGCCGACCACGATCCAGCTCACGAGGTGCAATACCGTTCCTTCGTTCGGGGCCACCTCGATTGTCCAGGCGGCTTCGGCAGGCTCGCCATCGGGGCAAGGCCCCATTTTGTGGGGCGAATGTCCCTCGGTCAGGGCTCGACGAGGCCGCGGCGGATCGCGTAGCGCGTCAGCTCGACGCGGTCGCGCATCCCAAGCTTCTCGAGAATGTTCGCGCGGTGCCGTTCGACCGTCTTCACGCTGATGAAGAGCGTGCTCGCGATCTCCTTCGTCGTGTGCGCCTCGGCCACGAGCTTCACGACCTCCCGCTCCCGCGGCGTCAGCACGTCACGTCGGGGATCCTCGCCGTCGGACGCGCGCTCGAGATGGTCGCGGATCAGCGCTGTGACAGCGGCGGGATAGAGGAACGGCTCGCCGCGCATCGTCGAGCGGCAGGCGGCGACGAGATCGCGATCCGCGACCGACTTAAGCACGTAGCCTGACGCGCCCGCGCTGAGCGCCTCGAAGAGGTAGTCCTCGTTGTCGTGCATCGAGAGCATCAGCACGCGCAGCTCCGGCAGCTGCTTCGTCAGCTGACGGGCGGCCTGCAGGCCGGTCAGGCGCGGCATCGCCACGTCGAGCAGTGCGAGGTGCACGTCCTCGCGAAGGCCGAGCTGTACCGCCTCCGCGCCGTCGCCGGCCTCGGCCACCACCTCGAGGTCCGCCTCGGCGTCGAGTACGAGCCGGAGGCCGCGCCGCACGACGGTGTGGTCGTCGGCCAGCAGGATCCGGGTCACGAGGGGGATCGGCATCACGTGCTCGCGCCCATCGTGCCTGCCCCAGCCCCCGCCGGCGTCAGTCGGCTTCGATTTGCGTGTTCTTCGGGCGGTACGCTGCGGCCGCGGCCGGCGGAACCACGGCGACCGCACAAGCAGCCCGGCTGCCGAGGCGCGAGGACTTGCTGTCGCGCAGCGCGCCTGCAAACGGGCCGAGGCCGCGGCTGCCGGTGACGACGAGGGAGGCGCCGAGCTCCTGCGCGGCGGCGGCGACCTCCTGCGCCACCTCGCCGAAGAGCACGATCCGGGCAACGCCTGTTCCAAGCTGCGCGACCACCGCCACCTCGGCCAGTACGTGCTCCGCTCGCTTCCGCTCGAGCTCGACCACGAGCGGCAGGGCTGCCGGGCGCGCGGGCGCCTGCGTGCCCGCGACGTGCGCCAGCGCCAGCTCGTTGCCCAGCGCAAGGGCGAGCTCGGCCGCGATGCGAACCGCGGGAACGGCCTGCTCGCTCATGTCCACCGCGCAGAGGACAGGCCCCTCGCCGAGCCGCTTCGCCTCCGGTGGGACGACGACCACGGGGCAGGGAGCGGCCGAGGAAAGGGCTGCGGACGTGCTCCCGAGGAGAGCCGTCGCGAGCGCGCCCCGGCCGCGGGAGCCGACGACCAGAAGCACGGCGTCCTCGTCCTCCGCGACATCGATGAGCGCCTGAACGGGCGGGCCGACCGCGACGCGCAGCCGCGGCTCCGTCGTCGTCACCTCGAGAGCCGCGTCGTGCAGCAGCTTCCGGCCTGCTTCGAGGGTGAGGTCGAAGCTCGGTGTTCCGAGCGTTCGGTACCCCAGCGGAGCGGCTACCACGACCGCCGGCTCGACGGCATGGACCAGGACCAGCTCAGCGCTCGTGCGCTGAGCCATCTCGCCGGCGACGGCCAGGGCGTCTGCCGACTCCGGCGACCCGTCGACGCCGCAGACGATCGTCTGGCGCGAAGATGCCATGCCGACAGACTCGACTCCGCTGCGGCGTCCCGCTATGGGTGGGAGACCCCATCTTGCTCGGCGCGGGGACTCGCGGCCTCGTCCCAGCGTTCGCGATAGAACACGTCGAGCGCCACGCGCGCGATCCCCGCCGCGGGCGTCGCGAGAACGAGGCCCGGTAGGCCGGCCAGCGCGGCCCCCGCGGCTGCCACGATCACGATCACCGCCGGCGGCAGACCCAGGTAACGACCTTCGAAGTGGGGAGCGACGACGGCGCTCTCGATCTGCTGAGCGATGACCATGACGACGAGGACCGCGAGCGTGAGCGACCAGCTCTGAAAGATCGCCACCCCCAGGGCCGGAATCGCCGCGAGCAGCGGGCCGACGAGCGGGACGAGGTTCAGCACACCGCCGAGCACCCCGAGCAGGATCGGCTCGTTCACGCCGAGCAGCGTGAAGGCGAGCCCGTAGCTGACGCCGACGAAGACCGACGCGAGCACGCGGGCGCGCAGGTAGCCGGCGAGGACGGCGCTCGCGCCGGCGCCGAACCGCGCCCAGCGATCGCGATGACCGGGCGGGAACCAGCGGGCGGCTGCGGTCGCGAGCTCCGGCGCCGAGAGCAGGAGATAGAAGCCGGCCACGAGACCGAGCACGATCGCGAAGAGCGAGCTGAAGACGCCGCCGAGCGTCGAGAGCAATCCCTTGACCGCCTCGAGCGCGATCTGGTCTCCGCGATCGACGAGCGACTCGACCGCGTCGCGAATCCGGGGGTCTGCGCCCTCGCCGGCGAGATCGTGATCGAGGAGCCAAGACTCGACACGTTCGGCGTAGCCCGGCAGATCGGCCGCGAGCTCGTCCAGCTGCGCGTAGACGCGCGGTCCGAGCGAGGCCAGCGCGATCGTCACGGCGGCGAGCAGCACGACGTAACTGGCGGCGACGGCAGCGAGGCGAGGAACGCGCCGCTCGAGTGCGGTCACCACAGGCGCCAGCAGGTAGTAGACGGCGCCCGCGACGACCAGCGTCAGCACGAGCTGGCCGAGGAGCGCAAGCAGCAGGTAGAGCGCGACGAGCGCGCCGACGATCGTCAGCAGCGGGACGCGCGCGCTCATGGTCCGTCCGATCCCGGGTCGTACTCGAGGAGCGCGGGCGTCCCTGCGGACCATGCGGCCACGATGGGCTCGACGATCCGCCACGACTCCTCGGCTTCGTCGCCGCGCACGGCGAGGGTCGGATCTCCGGCGAGCACGTCGAGCAGAACGCGCGCGTAGGCCGGTAGCTCCTGCGCGGCGAAGTCGGCGTCGAGCTCCGCCTCCTCGAGCGTGAACGGATCGCCCGCCCCGTTCGTGACGATCCGGAGCGACATCCTGTCGGGGTCGAGCTGGAGGCGCAGCAGGTTCGGTTCCGGGTCCTCGGTCTGACCGAAGGCGAGGTGGGGAACGGGGCGGAAGAAGACCGCGATCTCGTGACGGTCGGCCGCGAGCGCCTTGCCGGTGCGAAGCCGGAACGGGACGCCGGCCCAGCGCCAGTTGTCGATCCAGAGGGTCACCGCGGCGAACGTCTCCGTGCCGCGGGCGGGATCGACGCCGGACTCCGCCGCGTAGCCCCTGTAGCGAGCGCGGATGCTCGTCGACACGACCTCGTCCGGCGTGGGGCTACGGACGGCCCGCAGCACGTCTGCCTTGCGGTCGCGCAAATCGCGCTCGCCGAGGGTCGCGGGAGGCTCCATGGCAACGAGGCAGAGAAGCTGCAGCAGGTGATTTTGCACCATGTCGCGCAAGGCGCCCGCGGCGTCGTAGTAGCCTGCGCGGCCCTCGAGCGCAAGCGTCTCGTCCCAGCGGACCTCGACCCGCTCGACGTGATGCGCGTTCCAGAGCGGCTCGAAGATCCGGTTCGCGAAGCGAAGGCCGATCACGTTCTGCACAGTCTGCTTCGCGAGGAAGTGATCGACCCGATGGACGCGCTCCTCCGGGACGATGCGCGCGAGCAGCTCGTTCAACCGGCTGGCCGAGGCGCCGTCGGTGCCGAACGGCTTCTCGACCACGATCCGGCTCTGCGGGTCCAGGTCGATCTGCGCGAGCGCAGCGAGCGTCGGCTCGAAGACGGCGGGTGGCAGCGCCAGGTAGACGACGAGCGGTCCGGCGGCGGGCTCCAGCGCCCGGCCGAGTGCCTCCGCGTCGGTCGCGTCGGCCATTACCCACTCGCCGGCGGCGATCGGGGCGCCTCTCTCGCGACCGACGGCGATCGTGCGGAAGCCGTCGGGAAGGAGCCTCTGCTCGCGCAGGTCGGCGAGCGCGGGCAGAAGGTGGCGGCGGGCGAGGTCACCGCCGGCGCCGAGAATCGCCAGCCGGTCGATCACGTGCGCGCGCGCTCCTGGGCACGTGCGAGCTTGTACGCGCCGGAGATGACGCCGATGTGGCTGAAGGCCTGGGGGTAGTTGCCGAGGAAGCTGCCGTCGCGCGGGTCGATCTGCTCCGGGAGCAGCCCGAGCGGCCCTGCGCGCGCGCAGAGCGAGTCGAAGAGCTCGCCGGCCTCGTCGAGCCGGTTCTGCTCGGCCAGGTTCTCGACGAGCCAGAAGCTGCAGAGCAGGAAGGCGCCCTCGTGACCCGGCAGCCCGTCCGGCGACTCGTCCGGGAGGTAGCGGTGGAGGAGCCCTCGACCGGCGCCCAGCCGTTCCGTGATCGCCGCGGTTGTCGCGACCATCCGCGGATGGGTCGCGGGGAGCACGCGTCGCAGCGGGAGCGCGAGCAGGCTGGCGTCGAGAGCGCCGCCGCCGAGGTGCTCGGTCAGCGAACGAAGCTCCGGATCCCACGCGCGCTCGAGGATTCCCTGTCGAATCGCGGCGGCCTGACGCCGCCAGAGTCCGGTCTCGCCCGGCAACCCGAGCCGTTCCGACAGGCGCGCTCCTCGGTCGAGCGCCACATGGCAGAGCGCGGCCGAGTAGGTGAAAGGGCGCTCCGTCGTCCGTACCTCCCAGATGCCGTGGTCGGGCTCGTCCCACTCGACCGCCGCCGCATCGACGAGGCCGCGGAGGCGCTCCCAGAGCCGCCTGCCGATCACGCCGCCCCCGGCTGACCACTGGTAGGCGCAATCGACGATCTCGCCGAAGACGTCGTGCTGGCGCTGCTCGGCGGCCGCGTTGCCGAAGCGAACCGGAGCAGAGCGGCGGTAGCCCTCGAGGCCGGGGTCGATCCATTCCGTCACCGTCGCGCCCGGGTCGATCGAATACAGCACCCGCGGCCGGCCGTCGGCGGCGACTGCCTTCAGCACCCAGCGCAGGAACCCCTGGGCCTCGGCGCCGAGGCCGATCCGGCGCAACGCGTACACCGAGAACGCGGCGTCCCTGATCCAGGTGTAGCGGTAGTCCCAGTTGCGCTCGCCGCCGATCTCCTCCGGCAGCGACGACGTTGGTGCTGCCAGAATGGCCCCGCTCTCGAAGTGATCGAGCAACTTGAGCGTGATCGCCGAGCGCCGCACGAGCTCCTCCTGAGGGCCCGTGTAGTTGAATGCTTTGAGCCAGTCGCGCCACGCTGCGAGCGTCTGCTCGAGCAGCGCCGCCGGGTTGCCGGAGCCCGGCCGCCAGCGCAGCGCGAGCGTCAGGATCTCGCCCTGCGCGAGCTCGACGGTCGTCGGCAGCCCTTCCAGCTCGTGTGAGCAGTCAAGGCTCAGCTCGAGCTCGGGCCGCTCAAGGCAGCGAAGCTTTCCGTCGCGCTCGAGGCTGGCGCCGCCGCGGGGCTCGAGCTGGATGCGGACGCGGACAGGGCCCTCGATCGCCCGCGCGATGCGCAGCAGCTCGCCCCGGCCGGCAGCCCGCTCGCGGCTGAGATCGGCGCCCGCCTCGAGCGTCAGCAGGTCGGTCAGCCCGATGCGTCCCTGCTCGGAGCGCAGCTCGGTCACGAGGACGCCGGTGTCCGCCTCGTAGCGCTGCCGGCTCTCGACAAGGCCCTCCGGTGCGACGACGAAGCGGCCGCCACGCTCGGCGTCGAGCAGGCCGCAGAGCAGCGGCGGCGAGTCGAAGCGCGGGACGCACAGCCAGGGGATCGATCCGTCGCAGGCCACGAGCGCCGCCGTCGCGCCGTCGCCGATCAGGCCGAGGTCCTCGAGCGGCGGGTAGCCAACGGCCGCGCTCGATGGCCGGAAAGGGTTCATCCCGCTGAGATTGCCCGTCCGTGCCGGTCTTACGCGTTTCCGGCGAGGTCGCCCGCGGTAGGGGAGTGGAGATGGCGATCGACAGAGAGACCGTGCTCGAGATCGGGCGGTTGGAGGATCCACTCGGCGTCCTGTCCGTGTACGTCGACGCGGACCCCTCCCAGCAGGCGAGCGAGCGTCCAGCCTGGCAGGTCGCTGTCGGAAACGAGCTGAAGAAGGTCCAAGAGCGAGTCCGCTCGGAAGGGCCCCGCGAGCGCTGGACCGCGGTTCTGGAGGCGATCGACGGGCTCGACGCCGACCTGCGGTCGCTGCTAGAACCGGGCGAGCCCGGCCGCGGGCGGGCTCTCTTCGCGACGCTTGCGGGAGGCGATGTGCGTTCGGTCGCGCTGCAACTCGCGCTCCCCACTCGCGTCGTCCTCGAGCGGAAGGCGTACATCCGTCCACTCGTGGCCGCGCTCGAGGGCGGGCGCCCCACCGGCCTCGCGACCGTCTCGCGCAGCGGCGTCCGGCTGCTCGAATGGCAGGCTGGCGAGGTCGAGAGCCTGGCTGAGCTCGACTTCGAGGAAGCGACGGACGACTGGCGCGAGATGAAGGGGCCGGCGGGTGCAAATCCGTCCTATGCGCAGCAGACGGCGCCGCAGCACGATCGCTTCGAGCGGCGCCTGGACGACAAGCGGGCCCGCTTCCTCGGGTCGGTTGCGCGGCGCCTGCAGAGCCTGGCGGTAGAACGGGGTTGGGGGCGGATCCTCATTGCAGGAGACAGGCGACTCACCGAGCCGCTCGAGCAGGCGCTCGACGGCGACCGGGAGCTGATCGTCACCGACAGATCGCTGGAAGCCCTCGACGGCGCCGAGCTCGCCGAGGCGGTCGCGGCCGATCTCGAGCGTTCCACCCGTGAGCGCTCGGCGGCGCTCGCCGAGCGCGCGCGCGGAGCCGCTCTCGCGGGCGGGCCGGGAGCGCTCGGTCTCGCCGACACTCTCACCTCGCTCGCCGAAGGGCGGGTCGCGCACCTGCTCTTCGACCAGGGACGGGACTATCGCGGAGCGCGGGCACAGGACGGGCGCCTCTTCCCCGAGGGCGTCAGCGCCCCGGGCCTGGCCGCCTCGGAACTCGTGGCGGAGCCGCTGCTCGGAGAGCGAATGATCGAGCGGGCGCTCGAGACCGGAGCGGAAGTCACGACGCTGACGGATCCTGAGGCCGAGCTGCTGGCGGACTGCGGCGGCGTCGCGGCGATCCTGCGCTGGTAACGCGCGGAGGCGCCGCTTCGGGTGCCCGAGGCACGTCACGGGCGCGCCGCGGCAAGACTTCCGTGAGACGTGCGGCGCGAGCGGCCGAGCACTTCTCCGACGGCACCACCGATCAACGCCGCCCCGCTGCGGGCTCGGTGGGGATCGGCGCGAGCGCGCGGAGGAGCGGCGGCACGAGCAGCGTCGTCAGGATCGACATGCCGACGATGACGGCGAAGAGCTCGTCGCCGACGACGCCCGTGACGCGCCCGATGCCGGCCACGATGATCCCGACCTCGCCGCGAGGCACCATTCCGATCCCCACGAAGACGGCTTCCCGCCCGCCGAGGGTACGTGCGCCGAGCCACGCGCCGAAAAACTTCGTCGCGACGGCGAGAGCGGTGATCCCGGCCAGCAGGAGGAGCGTGCCGCCGTCGGCGAACGCGCCCAGGTCGACCTCGAGTCCGATGAAGACGAAGAAGAAGGGGGGAAAGAACGCGTACAGCGGCGCCACCTCTTCCTCGACCGGATGCTGCTCCTTCGTCTCGGCGACGATCATGCCGGCGAGAAAAGCCCCGATGATCGCGGCCAATCCGATCTGGGCTGCGAAGGCCGCGAGCCCGAGGCCGAGGATCACCGCCGGCAGCAGCGGCGACTCCGAAAACCGAGGCGCGACGAGGAGCTGCGGCTGCGCACGAAGGAGACGCGTCCCGCCCAGCCCGAAGAACACCACAAAGCCGAGCGCGAGCGCGATCACGATGGCAACGCCGGTCGGGTCGATCCCGCCCTCCGCGGCCAGTCCGACGGCGACCGCGAGCAAGATCATCGCGAGGATGTCATCGACGACGGCGGCGCCGAGGATCGTTCGCGCGGGTCGGGTTCCCAACGATCCGATCTCGATCAGGACCGCCGAGGTGATACCGATGCTCGTCGCCACCAGCGCCGCTCCGATGAAGATGCTCGTAGTTGCCGGCTCTCCGAGGCCCAGGCCGACCCCGACTCCACCCGCAAGAGGGAGCACGAATCCGAGCATGCCGACAAGGATCGCCGCCCGCCCGACCTCGGCGAGCTCGGAGAGCTTCGTCTCCAGCCCGACCCAGAAGAGCAGGAAGACGACTCCCAGCTCGGCGAAGACCTCGAGTGTCTCGCCCGGCTCGACGAGGCCGATGACGGAGGGGCCGATCAGGACGCCCGCGAGGATCTCCCCGACGATCGAGGGCTGGTTCAAACGCTTGAAGAGCTCGTCCCCGATCTTCGCCGCGAGCAGCACGACGAAGAGATCGGTGAGAATTCCGGCCACAGGGGAGGCGGCGACCAACATCAGCGTGTCGACATCCTGCCGCCTTTCGCCGATCGGGGAAACTACTCACGGTGGGTCGACTTGGAATCCGGACCGCGATACGTGCCGCCGCGCTCCTCGGCATTGTCGTGGGGATCCTCACGCTGGCGCTGTTCGTCTTCTTCGCTCGCGCGGCGGAGCGCTATACCGCGGGCGAGACGCCGCAGCAGTTCCACCGCAGCCTGGACAGCAGACTGCTCGACGACTACTCCGGAGTCTTCGGGATCGCGCACAACTCCGGCGATAGCCTCGCCGCAACAAGAGAGGCGCTCGCTCACGGTGCTGACGTGATCGAGATCGATGTCGTGTCCTTGAACGGTGAGCTATGGGCGGGGCACGACTCGCCTCTGCCCCTTCTTGGCAAACGGTTCTTCCGGGGGCCGAGGCTTGCAAACGTCTGGGCGGAAGCAACCTCGGCGGACTTCGTCAAGCTCGACCTCAAGGAAACCTCCCGTGGTTTTCTGCGACTCCTCATCTCGTTCCTCGACAACCACCGGGATCACGAGGTGGCCGTTGCGACGGGCAGCGCCGACACGCTCCGGATCCTTCGCGCCGAGGCACCGCACGCGATCAGGATCCTGAGCGTTCCGCGTCCGGAGACCATCGACGAATTGAAACGCGACCCCGAGCTCATCCGCCTGATCGACGGCGTCACGATCCGCGAGAGCGCTCTCGACGACAAGCGCGCGCGCTGGCTCGAAGAGAGACGGTTGCTGGTCGTCGCCTGGACTGTGAATGACGTCGTCCCCCACTTCGCGCCCGTCGTACCGGAGATGATCAACGAGAGCACCGGCTCCGTCCTCGCCGGCTTCGTCCTCTCCTACGCCGTCCTCGCGCTCGGCTGGATCCTCTTCGGCCTGGCCACCCTCCGCGCCGGGGTCTTCCCCCGCTGGGCGTCGCTGCTCGTCGTCGCCGGTGCGGCGATCGCGTTCCTTCCTCTGCCGTCGCGGACGCTCGTCCTCGCCATCGGCGTTGCCATCCTCGGACTCCGGCTCCTCCGGAACCCCGGCGCGGCCGAACGCCACACGGCAAAGGCGCCCGTCTTCGTGCGGTGACGATCAAGCCCAAACCAGAGGAGGGGACCAGGCCTGACGCCGAGGGTTCCCTCCCTGCGTCCTGGCTGCGACTTCCACACCGCTGCCTGCAGCGGCAACGTCAAGACGTGAAACCGGCCGGTTTCGCCGTGCCCAAATTTCGCGATGGGTATAAACGCGATGGGTATAAAGAGGGGTATAAAATCGGCGTCGCCGCTCCCATCCTGTAAACAAAAGGCGTAAGCGTTCAGGTCCCTGCTGTGGTCAGGCGAGTGCGGGGATGGGGTCGCCTCGGATGCTGGCGGTGAGGACGTCGGTGAGGTAGGCGAAGAGCGAGCGCTTCTGCAGGCGGCAGGTGATCGAGGCCGAGAGCAGCCGCTCGATGGTGCGTTCGCCTTGGTCTGATTGGCTGCCGATCCCGCGCCCCCGCTTCCGTCCGGACACGTGATTAGACCGAGGAGGTCACGATGTCTGGAGTGCGGGAGGTTGGCATGGAGGGATCAGGGTCGCGCTC